>UMKX01003478.1_pt1 | contig 29981 bp, 30 predicted proteins | sample 1966471 | NCBI WGS metagenome assembly UMKX01 (sample SAMEA4836188, study PRJEB28245) | human gut metagenome | biome: gut microbiome; material: fecal sample | place: Denmark | collected 2008
GTGTATATACACACGGCGATTTTCGATTAAGGAAACCCTCCACTTAATCTCGAAAAATACTTGTTGGGATGTCTCCCAAACCCTCTATCTTTACGAAAGGACGATTGCCTATGGCAAACAGAACAAGACCAAATCAGATTCTCTTCTTCGTCTCAGATGACGAGAAAAGAATCATTCAAGCAAAGATGGCGCAACTCGGTACTAAGAACATGGGCGCGTATCTTCGCAAGATGGCGATAGACGGCTACATCATCAAGGTGGACTATACGCAGCAGAAGAAACTTGCCGCAGCCGTCAGCCGAGCTGCTACGAATATCAACCATGTATGCCGTCGCATCAACTCAACGGGACACTTCTATGAGGATGATGTTGCCGGGCTGAAAGAGAGGCAAAAAGAGATATGGCAGTTACTAAAATCAAGCCAATCCGAGGAACTGTAAACAAGGCTCTGGCGTACATCCTTGATCCGAAAAAGACAGACGATAAACTCTATGTTCCCTCCTATGGATGTGCTGCCAGCGATGCCGCAGCGAAGGAGTTTGAGTGGACAAGAAACCTTGCAGTCCAACAAGGAATGCAGATGCCAAAGGTGATTGCACGACACCTGATTCAGTCCTTCGATGTGGGCGAAGTGACACCGAAACAAGCCCATGAGATCGGCAAACAATTCGCTGATGAATGGCTCAAGGGAAAGTACGAATATGTGATCGCCACCCACATAGACAAGGGGCATTGTCATAATCATATTATCTTCAATGCCGTCAACTATGTGGACTTCCACGCGTACCGGAGCAATAAACAAACCTACCGTCAAATGAGGCAGCTCAGTGATGAGATTTGCAAAGAACACGGACTATCTGTGATCCCTCCGTCGCAGAGTAAGGGCATGAGCTACAAGGAGTACACCGAAGCCAAGAGAGGCACGAGTTGGAAACAAAAACTCAAGCAGACCATTGACCGTTGTGTCATTACGGCAAGGGACTACGATGAGTTCTTAAAGATGCTGCAGGATGCCGGATATCGGAAGACCTTGAAACAGAAGGCCAAGGAAGCAAGAAAAAGAAAAGCGGCAAGGGAAATCAGGCGAAAGAGAGACCTTCTACAAAAGCAGCGAGAGGGAACAGCGGCTGCTGTTTCTGAAATGGCGCCACAAAAACGGTATCGTTTGGTCGTCTTGGATTTAGAGACGACCGAATTGGATGCAACCAAAGAAGAGATCCTGCAGGTGGCGATTATCGACGAAGATGGGAACGAACTCATGAATGAACGCTGCTGTCCGGTTTTAAACAAATATTGGCCGGAAGCGCAGGCCATTCACGGAATATCACCGGCCGACGTAGCAGGGAAGAGGGCTTTTGGTGAGATCGCTCCGAAGGTGGCCGAGATTCTGCTCTCTTCAGAACTGGTGTTAGCCTTTAACGAAAGCTTTGAATATTCCTTCTTAGCGGAAAATGGACTCCAGCCAGACCGTCTATACTGGGCAGATGATCCGATGGATATCTTCGCGTATAAGTATAATGAAGGAAGATGGGTGAGCCTGGAACATGCCGCCCATTATTTTGGATATCACTTTGACACCCATGATGCGCTGGAGGATGCACAGGCAACCTTGCACGTTTATCAGAGGCTGAATGAAGAGTGCAAAGAATAATATATATATATAAGAAACTCGGTGAAACAATCTCATTAAACCCGCTGAAACAGAGAAAAAACCAACCATCAGGTTGGTTTTTTCTTATATGCTGGCCGGTGGGACTCGAACCCACAAATCCCCTGGGGCATATCCGGTCAAGCCGGGAACCACGTACGGGGCCGCTATCTTGTTGGATTTGTGAAGTGTCCGAAAGAGTAGAAATACAAATTTGATTGTTACATTAGCACAAAAAAAGGTTCGATTCATGTGTACATTGACGTTTTTTTTCGAGAATATTGACAACTACGATAGCGAAAGTTATAATATCAAAAAAAGGAATCGATTCCATATAAAGGTAAAGATGAAGAATATAAATATAAAAAGTATAGCACAAGAAGCAGGAGTATCACGTACAACTGTATCTAGAGTGTTGAACAATTCAGGATATGTAAATATAGAAACCAAAAAAAAAGTAGATCAAGTTATAAAGAAGTATGGCTATACTCCATCTGCTTTTGCAAGATATTTACATAAAGGGCATTCTGACATTATTGGTGTTTTGATTCCGGAAATTGAAAATCCATTTTTTGGTGAAATATTGAAAGTTATATCACGCGAGGCGGAAAATCATTCGCTTTCAATGATTTGTTTTAATTCAAACAATGACGGAAATAAAGACATTCATGCATTGGTTACAATGAAGAATTATCGTATAAAAGGTCTTATTTATACACCTGCAGTCGATTACCAGACTGAAAAAGAACGTCAGAGAATTTCAAATCTATTGAATGATATTGCTGCACCAGTAATATTGCTGGATCGCAAAATGGATTATTATAAGAATGCTGATGGTGTTTTCTTTGATAATTTCAGTGCGGCCTACCAAGCAACAAAAGCGTTAATAGAAGCAGGGCATACAAATATTGCAATTATAAATGCTGAGTTAAATCGTGTTTTGGCAAGAGAAAGACAAGCCGGATATTTGAAAGCATTGGCGGAGTTTTCTTTGAAAACGAAAGATGATTATATATTTCTGGGCGATTATACGGTAGAAACATCGTATGAGTTAGCAAAAAAATGCCTTACTTTAAAGGACCGCCCCACAGCAGTTTTGACTTGTAATAACTTTACTAGTCTTGGTTTTATGAAAGCGGCAAATGAACTCGGAATACATCTTAAAGAAGATATAGTTTGTGTTGGTTTTGACCGTTTAAATGAGTTAGAAATAATGGGTATTCCATTCAATTATATCGAACGGAATACCCAAGAGATGGCAGATAAAGCCGTTGATTTTCTAATTAAGCGACTTGCTGCTCCAGAGCGCCCTTATTCGCAACATGTAATTATGCCTAAATTGGTGTTGCGCAACATGTAATTTGTGTAACACCAATGAGGGCGGTGTTTTATTTTCAATAATGTGGAATCGATTCCACAAGAAAGGGGTTATTATGCAAAGTGAAACTTGTTTTTTGGAGTTGAAAAATATCTCCAAATCATTTGCAGGTGTTCCAGCTCTTCGAAACGTCAGCCTGCAAATACGCAAGGGCGAAGTGCATGCGCTCTGTGGTGAAAATGGAGCAGGAAAAAGTACGTTAATTAAAATCCTTTCTGGTGTTTATCAGCCGGACAACGGTGATATTCTTATTCAAGGACAAAAAATTAAGAATGTAACACCCCAGTCTGCTAATAAGATGGGTATCTATGCAGTCTATCAAGAAAATGCATTAGTTGGCACATTATCGGTAGCTGAAAATATTTATTTAAACAAGCAATTTAAGCAGCCAGGAACAAATATTGTTGATTGGAGCCGCACCTACGAGGAAGCAGGTCGTCTGATTGAAAAACTGAAAATTAATATTGATCCGTATGTGCGTTGCAATACACTTGGTATCGCGGGGCAGCAAGCTGTTCAAATTGTCAAAGCTTTAGCACAGGAGTTTGAAGTACTGATTCTGGACGAACCCACAGCCTCTTTTGGTAAAGCTGAAATTGATAATCTATTTCGTATTATTAATCTTCTGCGGGATGAAGGTAAAAGTATTATCTATATTTCTCACCACATTGATGAAGTGTTTGAAATCGCTAACAAGATTACAGTCATCCGAGACGGTGAGGTGATTTGCACCGAAGCTGCATCGGATATTAATAAAACTAAGTTGATCAATTATATGATTGGTCGTGAAGCTACCACGATTTATGAAAAGAGTGCTTACGAAATAGGAGCTTTAGGATTTTCTGTTCAATGTATGTCTCGTAGCAATGTGGTTAAAAATGTATCGTTCGATGTTCATTATGGGGAAATACTAGGCATCTACGGCATGGTAGGAGCAGGACGAACAGAATTAGCGCGGTTAATTTTTGGTGTTGATCAAAGGGATAGTGGCCGTGTTTTTCTTCACGGCAAGGATGTTACACCTAGTTCGCCTAAGCACGCAATCAAAGCTGGCATTGCTTTTTTGACTGAGGATCGTCGTCAAAGTGGTTTAGTAATCAACAAATCTATAGAGGATAATATTATTTTACCTTCATTAAACCTATTGCGTGGATTGTTTCTTAAGGTTTCTTCTGTCCGTGAAATTGCATTAGAGCTTATGCAAAAACTTGGAATTAAAGCTCCCAATAGCCAATCAGAAACAAAAAATCTTTCTGGTGGAAATCAGCAAAAAGTCGTTGTTGCTAAATGGCTCAATACAAAAGCCGATGTTTTTCTGTTCGATGAACCGACGCGTGGAATTGACGTAGGGGCAAAAGGTGAAATTTATAAATTGTGTAACGACCTTGCAAGACAGGGGAAAATCATTGTATTTATCACTTCTGACATGGAGGAACTGTTATGCATTAGCGACCGAGTTTTGATAATGCGCGAAGGTAAACTAGTGGCAGAATTAACAAATAGCGAAATAACGCAAAGTCGAGTGCTTTATGAATCGATTGGAGGCGTGCAAATTGACTAACAAAAAAATGGTATTCAGACATGTAAATTTTAAAAACCAGAATTTTCTGTTGCTTATGGCAATTTTTGTGATTTGTGCAATTGTAGCCATTATCAATCCGAAATTCCTCACTGGCCGAAATATTATAAATCTTTTCCAAACCATTTCCATTGTAGGAATTTTGTCTCTTGGTGTAGGTGTCGTTATTCTTACTGGCAATATTGATCTTTCAATTGCTAATATGGTTAGTTTTTTAGCGTGTTTACTAGGACGTTTACTGTTGACAAATACAATCAATGATAAAAATATCTTGTTCGTTGGACTCCTACTTGGAATGCTCTGTGGTTGCGTTAACGGAATTATAGTAGCATTTACGAACGTTGATTCCTTTATTATCACTTTAGCATGTGCCAGCGTTTATTATGGCTTAGCGTTGCTTAGTTCTGATGGTTACGACATTTTCATCACTAATTTCCAATGGTTTGGGTCATATCGTTTTTTCGATGTCGTCCCAATACAAACAGTCCTGTATGTTACTCTTGCTATTATTATGGCATTGGTTATGCGTTATACCACTTTCGGCCGTAGTATTTATGCGGTAGGAGGCAATGCAGAGGCAGCATATGTTTCTGGGATCAACGTTAAACTCCATAAACTGCTGGCTTATATCATTTGTGGTATGTTGTGCAGCATTTCTGCAATGATTATTCTTTCTAAATTGTCTGGTGCTAATGCAACTATGGCTAGTGGCTATGATATGGACAGCATTACGGCTTGCGTTGTTGGTGGAATTTCTTTGATTGGCGGCCGCGGTGATATATTTGGTTGCTTCCTTGGCGTTTTGCTTATGGGGGTTATTTCTAATGCATTGAACATTATGGCAGTGCCCGTGTTTTATCAAGAAATTATCTCTGGTTGCGTATTGTTGATGGCAGTCATACTTCGTAGTAATCCCGACTATAAGAAAATCATTAAACGTATTCGTTCTTTTGTGGCGGCTAAGTCCCTCAAGAGTGAATAATAAATTTCAAAATAAACGGAGGAGAAACAAATGAAAAAAATTATTGCAATGGCATTATCCCTTGCAATGCTTCTGACGATTGTCGGATGCAGATCCAACACTTCAAACGATAGTCCAAACACTTCCAAAAACAATACTAACGTGACTCAGAATGATACTGCTGATTCCGAAGGAGTTTCCGGTGGCTCCAAGGTTACTGGCAAAGAAATTGGTGTAATTATTGCTGGACTGGAGACCTATTATAGTTATGGACTGTCCGGTATGAAATGGGCAATTGAAGCTTCCGGCAATACTATTATTGAGCGAAATTCTGAAGGAACCCCTGTCAAAGAATTGCAGAATGTTGAAGATTTGATTTCTTATGGAGTAGATGCCATTCTTATTGAAACTACTGACGGTGGTGTAGGCCAGCAGGCTTGTAAACTAGCTAATGAAGCAGGTATTCCTATTTTCCTTGTTGACTGTTCGGTTAATGAGGGAGAAGGTAAGCCTGATGGCCAAGTTGAAGTAAATCAGTATGAATATGGCATCATGGCCGCTAATTATATCATTGATAACGACCTTTCTGGTGACTTTGTTGTCATTGGTGGTATTGCGGGTTTGCCTGGTAACGAGCAACAGCAGGCTGGTTTCCTGGAAACTATCGCAAATGACCCTAAGAGTACCATGCTTGGTGAAATTCTGTATGCGAACTGCGATCGCATGCAGGGTGAAGAAGTTATGCGCGATTATCTTTTAATGTATGATCATATCGACTTTGTTTATACAATCAACGAAGAAGAGGCATACGGGGCTTCTCTGGCTATCGCAGAGGCTGGTAGATCTGATGAAATCAAAGTTATTTCTGCTAACGGCTCTCCTGTAGGAAAGGAGATGCTTGAAAAAGGCACTCTAGAAATTACAATTGGTATGTCCCCCACAGAAAATGGTATTTTGTCCGTCATCAAGTGTCTTGATTATCTTGATGGAAATCCTCAGGAAGTTCGCACAGAAATGCCTCTTGTTGTTTTGACAAAAGCTAATTTGGACGAGTACACATTCTGGGAACTGGAATATCAGGCTGAAAAATATACCCCGATTCTGAAGGAAATGGGTTACTTTGCGGAGTAATATAGCAGAAGAAGTTAAGCTTCGTTTCCAACGCAATCGGTGGCTTTCATAGCCACCGATTGCAATTTTCAACAAGAGAGGTTCAAAAATGAAATTTGGTTTAAATTCTTTATGCTGGAAATCCCCGTTCTCAAGTGAAAGCTTGAACTTGCTTCAAAAAGCGAAAGACATGAACTTTGATATTTTTGAGATAGATGTTGAGGATGATTTGCTTATAGACTGCAAGGCCATCCGTAAAGCGGCGGAAGAAGCAGGAATCGGCATTACCATTGCTGGAGCGTTCGGGTCTAGTCGTGATATGAGCGCCGATAATGAAGCAGTACGTTTAAATGCTGTATCTTACGTAAAGCATTTAATAGATTTTGCTGTGGAACTTGGCAGCCCATATGTGGCTGGTAATATGTATGCCGCAGCAGGAGATTGCCGCCGGCGTAGCAATGAAGAAAAAGCCGCGCGTTTTGAACGTGCGGTGCGTTCCATTCAAGAATGTGCGGATTATGCCGCTGCTCATGGTATCAAACTGTGTATTGAACCCCTTAATCGCTTTGAAACAGATATGATTAACACAGTGAGCCAGGCAATAGAACTTCTCAATGTAGTTGGTAAAGATAATGTGGGTTTACTTTTAGATACATTCCACATGAATATTGAAGAAGAAAATATGTATGATGCAATTCGTGCAGCTAAGGGACATCTGATTGATTTTCATGCATGTGCAAACAACCGTGGCACCCCGGGTAAGGACAACTTAAACTGGTCGGAGATTCGTAAGGCTTTGCGAGACATAAACTATGACGGCATTTTGGTTATTGAATCTTTCACACCAGACTGCGTAGAAATAGCAAAAGCTGCATCTATGTGGCGTCCCTGGGCAAGTTCGCCAGAAGCACTAGCGAGCGATGGTGTAAAATTTCTGCGAAATATGTTTGAATGACAAAGGAGTCAACTATGAAAATCGGATTTTCTACTCAGGAAATATCTCGTCCTGATGTCATGGAGTCTCTGAAAGCATTAAAGAATTATGGCTTTGACAGTTTACAATTCAATATGCTTACTGTTTTGAGTAAAGAGTTACCCGATGAAATCCCTGATTCCATCGTAGACGACATTGTTGCCGCTAAAGAAGTCACTAATCAAGAGATTGTAGCCATTAACGGTACATTCAATATGATTGATGTGAACCTAAAAGAACGTCATCGTGGAATTGAGAATTTTTCAAAGATTGCTTCAATTTGTGGTCGCTTGAATTGCAATCTTATCACTCTATGTACTGGTACCCGTAACCAAGATTCTATGTGGATGGGACATCCAGATAATCAATCAACGGAAGCGTGGAGAGATCTTCTTTACACTACAGAACAGTTGTTGGAAATTGCTGAACGATATGATGTCAACTTAGGTATTGAAACTGAGTACTCCAATGTAATTAATACACCTGAACGTGCTGTTGAGTATATAAAAGAAATGCAGTCTGATCGAATGAAGATTGTTATGGATTGCGCTAATCTGTTCCACCCCGGCATGGCGAAGCCAGAGAAAGTCCGTGATGTCATCCAGCACGGTTTTGATTTGTTAGGCGAATATGTGCAGGTCGCCCACGGTAAAGATATTTGTGCTGGAGAGGGGATCTGTTTTACAGCGGCTGGTCTTGGCATTATTGATTTCCCATTCTTTAAGGAAAAACTTGAGGAAATTAAATATATAGGTCCTATGATTTTACATGGTTTTAAAACAGAAAACCAGTTTGCCCCTAGCGTCGCATATCTTAAGAAAATTTTCTGATAACAGGAGGAAATATAAATGTATCAACTGTTCGATGCATCTTTTTTTCGAGTTAAGGGAACTGTTCAAGAACTAGCTCCAATGGTTGCTAAACATGGAATGGGTGGTATTAATGTCCCGGTGGAAATTCTGGAAGATGTCAATTTGGCTCGCAAAGCAGCTAAATGTGTTTATGACAACGGCCTACAATGGGGACTCCTTCCTACGCCGGTAGATTGTCTATCTGGTTTTGCTACCGACGATAAAATGTTTGATGAAGGTATGGAGAAACTAAAGCGATGGGCAGAGATCGGCGAAAAAATTGGTGTCAAACGTTCTTATAACCACGTTATTCCTGGTAGTGATACTATGTCTTTTGACGAAAACTACGAGTGGCATGTTAGACGTGTAAGTGAAATCTATCACATTTTAAATAATCATGGCATCCAGTATTCTTTGGAATTTATTGGCCCCGTACCTTTGAAGAAGAGTTTTAAGTATCCATTTTTTGATTCAATTGCTGGTGTTCTATCTATTGCAGACGCTATCAGCAGTGATATTGGTTTTCTATTCGATACTTATCATTGGTATTGTGGTGGCGGTAGAATGGATGACCTTTATTATGCGTCTGCTCATGTCGACCGCATGGTTTGTTTTCACATTAATGATGGTATAGTCGGTCGTACTAGAGAACAACAAGAAGATTTAGAGCGAGCAATGCCTATGACTACAGGCATTGTAGATTCTTTGACTCCCTATAAGCTGTTCCAGAAATGTGGTTACTCTGGTCCTGTTATGGTAGAACCAATCTATCCTTTGTATAATAAATTTGAAACAATGCGTGCGGAGGATGTAGTGATAGAAGTGGCAGCAGCTTATAAGCATATGGAGAATTTACTCAGAAAGGAGTAATCTCATGAAGACCATTATTTGTTATGGTGATTCAAATACATGGGGTTTCTCTCCGAAAACTCAAACCCGCTATTCACGTGATGTCCGTTGGACGGGGCAACTTCAGGATTCTTTGGGAGAAGACTATTTAGTAGTAGAAGAAGGTCTAAACGGCCGGACTACTTGTTATGATGATCCAATTTTCCCGCAAAGAAACGGTGTAAAAGGCATCTTTGCTTGCATGGAAACCAATTATCCTGCAGATTTGGTCATTATTATGTTGGGTACAAATGATTCGAAAAAGCACCTGAAAGCTACAGCTTTTGCGTCTGCTAAAGGGATTGAAATGATTGCAAAGCAGATTTCCCAAGGCTGCTATGGAGTAGATGGGAATTCACCTGAAATTTTGGTTATTTCTCCGATTCTGGTTGGCGATACAATTACTGATGTTTGGACAGGCGCAGAGTTTGATGAGCATAGTGCTGAAATGATTGCAGAGCTTAGTGCGGAGTTGCAAAAAATGGCTAAACAAAATGGTTATCATTTTATGGATGCTGGATTAATTGCAGGGCCAGATCCACTTGATTCCATACATCTTAATGTCCACGGTCATACCCTTCTCGCGCAAGCCATCAAAAATAGAGTTCTACAAATCTTAAATGCTTAGGTAAAAGGGCGATAACATGAAGTATGGTATTTATTATGCTTATTGGGAAAGTGAATGGGGCGGAGATTTTCTACCCTATATCAAAAAAGTGAAAAAACTAGGGTTTGATATCTTGGAAGTCGCCTGTGGGGATTTCACACAAAAGGATAACGCTTATTTCCGCGAATTAAAGCGCGTGTCAGAAGGTGAAGGGATTATTCTCACCGGCGGTTATGGGCCTAAACCTGAACACAACTTAGGATCAGCAGACAACTCTATAGTTAATTGTGCATTCAACTATTGGCGTGATGCTTTACACAAAATGGAGTTGGCTGGAATCGACCGAGTTGGTGGAGCACTATATTCCTATTGGCCTGTAGATTATTCCAAAGGTATAGATAAATCTGCTGACATGCAGCGAAGTGTGGAGAACATGATGCTCTTAGCAGATATTGCTATAAACCACGGTGTCACACTGAATATGGAGGTTCTCAATCGCTTTGAGGGCTACATGCTTAACGATTGTGCCGAGGCTATCCGTTATGTCAAATTAGTAAATAAACCCAATGTTAAAGTCATGTTGGACACCTTCCACATGAATATTGAAGAGGACTCGCTAACGGAAGCTATCCGTGAAGCAGGTTCATTGCTTGGTCACTTCCATGTGGGAGAGGCAAACCGTAAACCGCCTTTCGCAAAAGGACGAATTTGTTGGGAAAATATCGGTGATGCATTAATGGATATTGGCTATGAGGGGTACGTTGTAATGGAGCCATTTGTAAAAATGGGCGGTCAGGTAGGCAAGGATATTTTTATCTGGCGAGATCTTTCTAACGGTGCAACCGAAGAAGATTTGGACCGCTCAGCCGCTGATTCCCTCAAGTATCTAAGAGGTCTTTGGGAAAGCTGAAAATTTATTGAGGGTGATTAGGAGGGACATTATGTTTGATGTTGTGGCGATTGGCGAAATGCTGGTGGATTTTACCCAGGAACGGAATAACGCTGATGGTTATCCTATTGTCGCAGCTCATCCAGGAGGAGCAGTTGCTAACTATCTTGCTCCTTTGGCAAAGTATGGTTTATCTACTGCGCTGATTGCAAAAGTTGGTAATGATGCCTTCGGGAGACTCCTATCCACATCCTTACAATCTGCTGGGATTAATAGTAAGTTTGTTTCTCGTACAAGCAGTGCTTTCACAACCTTGGCGTTTGTTACCCGGGATGAATACGGAGAGAGAGAATTTTCTTTTGTCCGGAAGCCTGGTGCTGATACGTTATTGGAATTGGGAGATATCGACTTCTCTGTCTTAAATCAATCAAGGGTACTTCATTTTGGCTCTGTATGCATGACTGATGAACCTTCGCGAAGTACGCACTATTCAGTCGTGAATTATGCCAAAAAAGCTGGTCTACTGATTTCTTACGATCCTAATTTGAGGGAATCTTTGTGGCAAAATCTCGAGGAAGCTCGAGACCAAATTCTATGGGGACTATCACAAGCGGATATAATTAAAATTAGTGATTCTGAATTAGAATTTCTTTATGGATTATCCCCCAAAGATGGTGCCACACAGATTTTTTCTGATTTTTCTCCAAAGCTTGTTTTTGTAACTTGTGGTAAACACGGTTGCTATTTTAAAAGCCTTCGAGCAGATGGACATGTACCAAGTTTAAAAGGGCTTTCGGTGGTTGACACAACAGGTGCAGGGGATATTTTTGGAGGTTCAGCTATGTATGCAATTTTGCAGAGCGGAAAACAGTTGGAGTTATTGAATGAAGATGACCTGCTTTATATTACAACATTTGCATGCACATCTGCTAGCCTTTCAACTACAAAACTTGGCGGATTATCTAGTGTTCCCACAATGGATGAAGTTTTCACCAAAATGAATTAATCTTCTATTTTAATGGAAATGGGGCGTTTCAGGTTTCTGAAATGCCCCATCGTCCTCTCCGTCAAGGGGCTCAATGTAAATAGCGAATGGCAAATTCTATTAAAAAGGTCTCTACATTCCGGCGGGGCTGAGCACCCTCGCCGCTGGCGTTGAGCACTGCGGTAAAATGTTGATATGCGCCGTTTTTACGGCGTAAATATCTGCAAGGAGGTCATCTGTATGACCAATTACCGCGAGATCCTCAGGCTCCACAGTCTGGGACTCAACAAGACCGAGATTGCATCAAGTTGCCAATGCGCTCGGAATACTGTGGCAACAACACTGCAACGTGCAGCGAACAGCGGCCTGCAATGGCCGCTGCCGGAAGAAATGTCGGACAAGCAGCTCTCTGAGCGTCTGTTCCCGTCCAGCGCCTCCAAACCCGTCTACAAGATGCCGGACTACGCCTATGTCCACAAGGAGCTCCAGCGCAGTGGTGTCACCCTGAACCTGCTGTGGCTGGAATACTGCGACCAGTGCCGCTCTGCGGGCGAGCTCCCGTACCAGTCCACCCAGTTCAATAAGTATTACGCCGACTATCTGGCAAAGTCCAACGCCACCATGCACCTGAATCATAAGCCCGGCGAGGTCATGCAGGTGGACTGGGCTGGCGACACTGCCTCCGTTATTGACACGGGCACTGGTGAGATCATCCCGGCCTATGTGTTCGTGGCAACGCTTCCGTACAGCGGCTACAGCTATGTAGAAGCCTTTTTCTCCATGAACCAGGAGTCCTGGACTACTGCACATGTAAACGCCTACAAATACTTCGGTGGTGTCACCCGGATCATCCAATGCGACAACCTGAAAACCGGTGTGCAGAAGCACGGAAAGGACGAGGTCATCCTCAACAAGTCCTACTCCACCATGAAAGCAGACTTGTTTAGGCAGGTCTGCTTTTCTTATGCCTCGATGCAGACGTTCGTTCTCTCATTTGCGCCGCCGCTGCACGCGGCCTGCAACTGTTGGAATTGCTCAAAGGAAACGTTGAACTCGACCTCCAGCGTATAGTCGCGGTAAACGCGGACGGACTTGATAAACTGCGACACGATCATTTTCTTGGCCGCAAAGTTGCAGTTGTCATAGAGGTCTGCCCATGTTTTCAGCTTGTCGTACTCCTGCTGCTCTGTCTCCATGTCTGCGGTACGGCGCTCAAGCTCCTGCCGTGCCGCTTCTGCTGCCTGTGACAGGGCTTCCACATCGGCCTGCGCTTTGTCGATCAACTCGTTCAGCAGGTCAACATTCAACCGGCTCTCCCCGCGAATGACCTTGATGGTTTCGTTTCGGTAATCCTCCAACTCGCGGCGTTTTTCGCTCAACTGCATTTCAGCCATATTGCACCTTGCCCGCGCCAGTTCCACGGCCTTTTCGTGCTGCTGGGCAATCACATCATCCTGTGAGGCCATCTTGATCTGCGCGAACTGATGGCGGATGATTTTCTCCACGATACCGTCCAGCTTTGTAACACCATAACCGGATTGTCCGTCACACTCGCCGGGGTGTCGCAGGTTGTAGTGGCACTGATAGCGGCAGCGTATCTCGCGCCGAACTGTACCATCCTTTTGAATGGCCTTGCGCCCGCTGGTGGTCAGTGTCAGGCGGTTTCCACAGTGTCCACAGAAAATGTTGCCCACCAGCAGGGACTGCCCTTTCATGTTCAACGGCGTGTCTGCGTGATGGGTAGCCCGCGCCGCCATCAACTGTTGGGCGGCGTCAAACGTATCCTGGTCGATGATTTGCAGTTCGGGTATACGCTCCGATGTAGCATCGCCATTGTGGAGTTGGCCGACATAGATGGGATTTTTGATGATACGATTGATGGTGGTGTTGGGAAAATTCCTTCCATCGGCCTTGCGGATACCCAGCTCGGTCAGGTAGCGGCACAGACGTTGTGCGCCGTAGCCTTCGTGAACGTATTTATAGAAAATCAGCTGAACGATCTTTGCGGCATCATCGTCAACAGTGAGGTCACAGACCTCTCTGTTGCGCTTGTTGATACGACCACGCTTTTCCAATCGGTAGCCGTATGGGATAGAGCCGCCGGTGGACAGGCCGTCTTGTGTCAGCTGCTCCATGCGGGTCTTGACGCGGACGGAGGTTTTTATGCTCTCACCCGATGCCTGCCAATAACGTATGTAGTTCAGCAGCTTGTCAACGTGGTTGTCAAACCGTTGTTGCCCCTCCACGGCACTCCAGACTTCAATACCGTTGCGGACAAACCATTCCACAACAAAGGGCGTTTCGTCGTCACGGCGGCCAAGGCGGTCAAACATATAGACCAGCAGGACATCAAATTTGCCCTGTACGGCGTCCCGCTGGATCTCCTGCACGGCATCACGGTCTTTGGCAGATACCTTGTAGCCGGAAATGCCCTTTTCGTAGAACTCATTTTCAATATGCCATCCAGAATGGCAGTTTACAAATTCTCTGCAAAACTGCTTTTGCATGGGAATGTCATCTTTTTCCACCTGTCCCACGGTAGAAACGCGGTACAGGCAATATACTCGCTTTATGTTTTCCATGTTACATACACCTCATTTCCCCACCGGAAAATGGTGTGTACGCCAGCTCCCGCAGAGCGTCGGTACGCTCGTTGCGGATGACCTGCTTGCAGAAGGAGTCAAAGGTCTGCTCCGTGTAGGCGTAAAAATCTGTGAGTTTCATAGTCGTTCTCCTGCTGTCTTTCGTTCTGATGTAGCTATCGCGGACAGGAACGGCAAAACCCGAAATTCTCCCAAAAAGTAGCAGTAAAGTTACAAAAGGCTTTTGCGTTCGGCTTTTTTCGCAAAAGCGGGGTGAAAAAAGGCGTCTCAAGTTGAGACGCCTTTTTCGACAAAAATATATAGCAAAAGAGGGTGCAGTATGCACCCTCTTTTGCCGAAAACAATGGGCAAAGTCTACCCCCGCAATATTACTTACTCTCCGCCAATACCAGCTTCAGCAATTCGTAGGTACGCCGAGAAGACGCGATGCTAAGATGCTCACGCGGCGTATGGACATCTCCCATATCCGGCCCGATAGACACGCAATCCAGATTGGGAATACTGTCGGAAAACAGGCCACACTCAATACCGGCATGGACAGCTTCTACCGTGGCTTCCTTGTTAAAGAGCTTCTTATATGCAGCCAAAATGGTGTCCTTCACAACAGAATGAGGGTTGTATGCCCAACCGGGGTAATTACCATCCGTTGTGGTCGTACCGCCAGCCAACTTGACGATAGCGGCGATCTTCTCAACAATCCATTCCTTCTGCGCCGTGATAGAGCTACGAACCGTATTACTGAACGTAAGCGCGTTCTCTTCCAGCTTCAAAGTGCCAAAATTGGTCGACGTCTGCACAAGGCCAGGCATATCGATGCACATGGCCTGTACGCTGTCAGGAAGCGAAACTAACACCTGCCACACTTTTTCAGTCCCAGCTTGCGTAAGTACTTCAACCGTTCCGGTCTTTCCCGCAACCGCGTTGACCTGCATATTGGGTTCAGCCGTTGCGTATTCACTGGCATACTGCGCTCCCAGCTTCCCCACGATCTCACATACGCCTGCGGCCTTGCCCGGCTCAACTATGATCTGTGCAGAACTCGAAGCAGCAATAGCCGTTTCACGAGAACCACCTTCCAGTGCCGCCAGTCGGAAATCTTCCTTAGCCGCCAGCTCACAGAGCATGCGTCCCATCAGTGCGTTAGCGTTTGCGCGTCCTTTATCGATCTCAACACCGGAGTGGCCGCTGGTCAGCCCTTTGATCACAATATCAACCGCCGCGCCAGTAACCGCTTCGCGTGCAACCGGCACTGTACTGCGAACATTGACACCGCCAGCACAGCTGCACATCAAGATTCCCTCATATTCGGAATCCAAATTGATGAGCTTGTGACCCTTCAACTGGCTGCAATCCAACGCAAATGCGCCAAGCATTCCGATTTCCTCATCAGCAGTGATAAGTGCTTCAATAGGCGGATGTGCCAAAGAGTCGTCAGCCAGAATCGCAAGGATCATAGCCACGGCGATACCATTGTCGCCGCCCAGCGTCGTTCCTTTTGCACGAATCCAATCGCCGTCAATCACAGGCTGGATTGCATCCTTTGTAAAGTCAAAGTCCAGCCCTTCTTCTTTCTCGCAGACCATGTCATGGTGGCCCTGCAGAATGATCGTGTCGGCGTTTTCGTACCCTGCACTGGCAGGCTTACGGATAATCACATTATTGGCCGCATCCCGGTAGCTCTCCAGCCCATGCTCTTTGGCAAAACTTACCAAGTAGGACGCCACACCATCTGTGTTGCCTGAACCGCGGGGAATAGTGCAGAGTTTCTCGAAATACGAAAATACATTTTTCGGCTCATAGTTAGCAAGCACGCTCATGTTTTTTCCTCCTTATTTACTTTCGCTCAGGTGGGGTCATATACGTCAACCGGCTCTGCCGCAGGCCTATCTTGGCGTACACCTCACACAGTTTCAAAGCGGACTGTGCCGCCTCCAGAACAGGAACATCGTAGCCCTCGGCCAACAGGTCATGCTTGATGCGTTCCGCCACATCCACAAAACCTGTGCAGCCCATAACGATCGCCTGTGCGCCATCCTCGCGGATAGCAAGGAGGGACTGTTCGACCAATGCCTTGCAGAGCTTCTCGTGATCCTGCAACTCCTCTACCGGGATGTTGACATTGCGGATGCTGACAACGCGGCCATTCAGCTTAGCCTTAGACACATTCCCTTCCATAAGAGATACCACATGCGGCATCACCGTCACGATAGAGATATTATCAGCAAGACCCAGCGCAAAGTGCGTTGCGGGCTCAAAGCCGCCAAAAACAGGAATGTTCACATACTCGCGTGCCGCCTTAACCGCAGGGTCGCCAAAGCAGTTGATAAAGATCGCCTGGAAACCGTCTTCTTCTCCCTTTTTGGCGAGTCTCAGAACATCCGCCGCGGCCAGAGCCTCATCATACTCGCACTCGATAGAGGGAGGGCCAGAAGTGATCTGATATGTCTGCACTTCCGTATCAGGCTCCAAGTATTTGCACATGTATTTGAACATTTCCGGTGTCAGCACGTCTCCCGTGACAGGAAGCAGATTCAGGATCTTAACGCCCATTACAATTCACTCCTTTTCAGCAGTCTGTGTAAGTTTCAGGTTCATCGCATAAATAGGATTGATCTTCTCATTCTTGATGATCAGTGCGCCAAGGCAGTAAACAACAATGGCCACGACAATACCCATAAGCGTGGGTACAAAGAACGTTCCCCACTTCGCAACAGCGGCACCTGCCAGCCATGCTACAACACCGATCCAGTTGACGCCTTCAAACGGCTCCCACAGATCTGCACGGCCTCTGCCCATGATCCAATAGTCAGCGATAGCAACGCCGGCAACGGCAGGGACCAGTGCCGCAATGATATTTAGGAACCCTGCAAACACATCAGCGATACCGAGCAGAGCCAGCGCTGTTCCCGCAGCTCCAGCGATGAGTGTAACAAGCGCACGCCGACTATCCTTCAGCTTGAACATATTGCAGATAGCGATACCGGCAATATACGCATTACCCGTGTTCGTCGTCCATGTCGCCAGGATCAGCACCAGCATGCCGATGATGGGAAGGCCAAAGTTGGAGAACACCACGGACAGATCGTAGCTGCCTGCGGAAACCGCCAGGAAACCACCGATAATCAGCGCACCGATACCAGCAGGCAGGACGCCCACGATGCAGGAGAGAATAGTATCCTTACGGCTCTTGCCATAACGGGTATAATCGCCACAGGTGACCGCGCCGGAGGCAAAGCCCGCCACAGCCAGCGTAATTCCGTAAGTCCAGCCAAGGAACTCAGGCGGCTGATAAACCGTCACTGCGGCAGCGGCACCACGCATCAGCGCAGATATAACGCCCCAAATGAGCATGATAAACAGCGCAGGCACAGAAATACGATTCAAGAAATCAATGAATTTAACACCGTAAACTGATGTAATGAACATCAGGCAGCCCCAAATGATACAGGACAGCCACAACGGGAAATCAACGTGCAGGTATCCACTCATGATATTGCAGAAGCTCGTAGCACACAGAGCTGTCTGAGAACCAAACCAGCCTATATTGCTGATGGCAATAACGAGTGACACAAGGATAGATGAGCCGCGTACACCGTAAGCGCGGGAAATCGCAACTGTGCAGGGCAATCCCAAATCAGAGCTTTGAATGCCCATCAAGCACATATAGAACACCACGATGACGTAGCCGATGACCATGCACAAGCAGGACTGCTTGAAATCCATACCTGCCATGACCATGCTGCCCACCATCAGCGCGGGAATACAAATGACACTGCCCGCCCAAATAAACGCCAAGCTCCACCAAGGACGTCTTTCACTCTCAGGCACCCGCGTCAATGTCGTGGTTTCCATTGCGGAATTGGTTTTCTTTGTCCCATTCTCTTCCATATCCTTTTCCCTTCTTTCATTTTAGTGTTGTGAGGTGAGTGGGGGAGTGCCGAGAGAATTGGCACTCCCCCCGAAAATGTACGCTTAGTAACGAACCTGGTCGCCTTTCATGCCGACCTTCTTCAGCTCAGGCAGCCAGCACTCATAGGGCTTACGATCAGCATCCCACCAGTTGGGATGGGCAGGCGTCATAGTGACCAGCACCTTCATTCCGACCTTGGTATCCGCATTGGTCAGAGGCATCAGCGTATCTGTATCGATCATACCGATACCATCAGGGGCGGTCATAATGGTTGCACCCTTTTCGTCGCGCAGGATGAGGTTTTCATTCTTGAAGTCGATGAAGTACTTATGGCCATCTTCGCCCTTGACCACCGTCGTACCAAAGTCAAAACCACCCTCAGCCTTGATGTCCAGCTTTTCAATGGTGCCATGGCAGAACTCACGCACCTCAAACGCCTTCTTCAGCTCAGTCATCAGATCGCCGCCATTGTCCTTGACAGACAGGATAGCCTTGCCGATCTTCTGCGCCTTGGTCACGCAGCCGGGAACCAGCGCCTCGCGCATCTCCGCCTTGTTCATGCCCCAGGTGGAGAAGCCGATACGCATATCATACAGCATGCACAGCGCACGTGCAATCTGCTCACCGGAATGGTCGCTGATGGGATAAACGGCGACCTCATCACCATACAGGCTACCCAGACCCATGGGCTTGGGCGGATGATTCCAATAAGCCGTCAGCGTGGTGTTCAGTTCCGGGCAAGCGCGGCCATTGCAGTCCACATCTACCATCTTGATACGCTTGGCGGGATCTTTGTCGGACAGGATAGCTACCAGCATAGGCGTGAAGGTGTTAAAGCCACCCATCTCGCCAGACTGGAGATACTTGACTTCCTTGCCTTCCGCAATAAATGCCTTCTGGAATGCCTTAAACGCATGCACAGCGTCAGGGCCAAAAGCAGGCTTGTTGGGATCCAGCATAGCAACCGGAGAACCGAGGCCGCAAACCACGGCAGCATACTCGTTATCGCCGATCTCGTCCAGATCCAGCAGGTCAACTTCGATTTTATTGCCGTCCTTCTTCAGACCGTCCAGCATTCCGAGTCCCTGCTTCAGAGAACCGCCGCCACCTGCACCCAGCAGTGTTGCGCCATACAGAACCTCAATAATATCCTGCTCATAAAGTTTTCTCATCTTCGCTATCTCCTTTACTTAAATATTTTTACTTACTTGATATGCTCGCCGGTATAGTTGATCTGCGCGCCGTAATACTCGGCATCCTTCAGCGTCTTCTGCCAGCAGCGGTACGCATGCTTATCCTTCGCCCACCACTTCTTGTCGGCAGGAGAAACGATAACGTCAACGGACATACCAATCTCGGTCGTAGAATTATCAACAGGCAGATAATAGGGCTTGCCATTTTTATCCAGACGGCAGAACACGGAAATCAACTCCGGCGCCGTGATCAGCACATTCTCTTCCGTCGGCTCAGTTCCCTTATACACATAAAGATTCTCGTTCTGGAAGCAGATCGTGTAGTCCTCGCCCGTCTCCTCGTCCCAAATAATTGTCCGACCCAGATCGAAACCATGAACGACCTCGATGATCTTATCCTTGATCTTTCCGCGGATTATACGGCGGCAAGTATATCCAGCATCATTCAGAACACCGGCCAAATCGAGTTCGGGCATCTTCTGAATCATCTTGATATTTTCGCCGATCATTTCGGCGGTGCTTACACAACTAAGCACACTGTTATCCTTGAGTTCATTCACGCTCATGGCCCAGGTCGAGAACCCAACCTGGGAATTGTAGATCTCACACAGCTTCCGGCAAATCGCCTCGGATTCGGTGTCGGTCTCACACTCGATAATGCACTCGGTGCAAGCCTTCCCCTCGACAGTGGGCAGCGCACCCAATCCGACAGGATTAGGAGCGAAACCACGCGCAGCGCTCAGACTGGTATTGAGTTCGGGAACAGCTCTTCCGTTGGCATCAAAATCGAGCAGCCCGATGGAAGCGCCGCCCTGCTGCTTTGCGATGATGGAGACCAGCATCGGGACCATTGTGTTCATACCGCCCATCTCGCCGGAATACAGATACTTGATCTTCTTGTCATGCAGCAGCATTGCCTTCTTGAATGCATTAAAGCAAGCCACTCCATCCGGGCCAAAGGTGCCATTCTCCTTGATTTTCTGCGGAGACCCCAAGCAGGCGACCATCGCGCCATAAGTGGAATCTCTTTCTTCTTTAGCGATCTCGTCCATGGAGTACAGGTCAATGGAATACGAACCCGTCGCCTGCTTTTCCAGCAATTCACGGCCTGTATCCAGCGGGCCACCGCCACCTGCGCCAAGGAAAGTCGCTCCAACCATGATGTTGTCAATCTCGTTAGCTGTAAGTTTACGCGGCATCTTGAAGACCTCCTAAAAGATAATTTCTGTGTGCAACACGCACAACAGTTTGTACTACCATTATAAATTCTGTTGTGCAGATTGTATTTATCATAAGGGCAAAAGAAAAGCGCGGCAGTTTTGTCTGTTTAGACAAAACTGCCGCGCTGAGCCCTTATACTCCGTTTTCACTGTTCTTCATACGATTGATCGCAACCGCGATCAGAAGTGGATACGCGTCCGTGGGTTTAGATGGCGAATATCCCGTATGATCACGAATAGCGTTCAATCGATACTTTACCGTGTTGAGGTGGCAGCAGAGCGCTTTTGCAGTGTTAGAGACGTTACTTTCATAGTCCAGCAAATATGCGGTCAGCGTTGCCAACAACTCTGGCGTTTTTTCAATATCTTCTATGATCTTCAAATAGCGGATTTGTGCTTCCCTGCACTCCGCTTCCTTTGTGCATATCTTGGCAAATGCAATATCCGATAAACGCAAAACGCACTTTTGCGGATAGATACTTTTTGCATCACAAGCATATTGCGTTACATCAAAGTATGCGTTATGAACATCATTCGTCGTATTAAGACAATCGCAGCAGACCACTCTATAATCACTGCAAGCGTCCGCCAATTCATTTATAAAGTCCTGCACAATGGCATCCCGTTCGCCCGCTGTTTGAGGTGCATGAGCAAAAACGATCATATTGGATTCGTAGTAACCGGCCAAAACTGTTTTATATATACCGGAAAAGTAGTCCGTGCATTTCCTCAACAACTTTAGATTTGGCTGGGAATGATCGATAGACTCAAACACCCACACCTGATCCAATTCCGCAACGCTGATTTGAAATAGCTCAGCCAATCGTTTCATCTTCAGCGGATCATCATCAACGATTGCTCTCACCAGCTCCGATGTCACAAATTTCCCCAAATCTCTGTTCCAAATGTGGCTGTACAATTGCACAAATTCGCTTGCCTGCCACAAATCTTCCCGCGGCAACGGTTCATTGTGCTTAAATGTATAGAGGTCAAAACCGTCTTCATGTTCCAACAGAGTGGGGCAGTGTTGTAAATAGCCTTCACCATCGGCCAAAGGAATTTTTGCCATCTGCTCCCCTTGGATTTTGGGGACATGCTTTCTCAGCTCTTTATTTAGTATTGCCGACAACGATTGAGGCCAGCAAACGATGTTGCTTATTGCCTTCTTGTAGTCCGTCAGAATGACCGATGCCTGGAGATGGTTGCTCAGCATACGCAGCAACGTATCTGTATTGCGCTGGTCCGCCGGAAGACTGGAAAAGCGGCGAATGAGTGTGCTGGCATAATTCGTACCCGCTTGTTGATCTCTAAAAATCGCGTGATATATGTCTCCGATCACGTCACTGTATTTATGAGTCTCCACATCTCTCGGCATGGAAATTAGAACAAAGTCAAGCTCGTTGCAGCAGGCGATCACCCTTTCATCCACACGCGGAAGGATCAGGCCAACATAGAATAGAATTAGCCCAACGCCTCCGACGGCATGATACCTTCGAATATTCTCGCATTGGGCATCAATATCATCGACGATAGTGGCAAACGAGGAAATCAACAATTCGTTTCCTTGAAATGTGGTACTCGAAAATAGTTTATCCAGCGTATTTGTAACCCTTCCATACTCCAATACACTGACCGACTCAACAGGGTTAGATAGCCCTGCTCGTCCAGCAAGAATTGTCGCCCCAAACATTGAAGGCAGCTTCATAACATTAGCAACCGTAATCATCCGCGACACCTCCATCACCGTGAGCCCAGTTATCTGTTTCTATTCAGAGTATAGCACAGCGCATTTTCCAAAGTACAGAGTTAAATTAAAATTTCCGCATTCCGATGGCAAAATCCGTCTCAAAATGAGACTTATTTTGACAGAGTTCGGTACTTAGAGAGTTTTACGAAAATCCATTTGTACCACAGCAAGCTCTGTTGGGTGAAGCGGCAATAGCGGTTTGTGTTGCCCCTTGACATAGGCCAAGGCTCTGTCCTCCGCACTGTCTGTGGCCGACGTGTCCGCATCATAGACACCCAGCACCACGTCCGCAAGGTCGATGATCTTCTTGTAGGCCTGGAGCTGCGCGTCCAGCGTGCCAACTTCGCACACAGCAGACAGGTAGGTGCAGACGGTCAGCATATCGAAGTACCTCTCCCGCAGATACGGCAGCGATGTCTATGACGTGGCGCAGGCCATCTACAACGGCGAGGCGTTCGGTGTCGGCACAGAGGGAGACGGCGTGCTGCTGCTCCTGAGTATGTGGGATCGCAGCTAGCGCGGCCCGAAGAAAAAACCTCCGACTCAGTCGGAGGTTTTTTCCTTATTCCCCGTACCGCCGGCGGTACAGCAGCTGCTTCGCCGCCTTCTTCGCCTCCGGCACATAGCCCTTTCCGTCGATGACCTGCTGCAGCTTCTCGTCCGAATACTCCCGGAAGTTATACATGAACCGCCCCACCGGGTCGGTGATGGCCTGCTCCTCTGCCTGCCGCTTCTCAAATTCCTCCAACGGCGACGGCGGCGCAAACATCGCCACATACCGGCACACCTCGCAGGTGTAGATCAGCACCTTTATGTGCCGCTCCATGACGGGCAGACTGGGGTCATCCACCGCGGTCAGATAGCTGGCACACCGCGGCGGCATCATTCTCCCGCCGCACAGGGGGCACTGCTTCGCCTCAAGTCCCATCGCTCCGCTCCTTTCTCCGTCAGAACTCCGGCGCGTCCGGCGTCTTATGATACAGCAGCGGCTTGCCCTCCGCGTCCACCAGCAGCGTCAGCCCGCCGGAGTTGCCCGCAGCGTGGTAGAGATACTGCACGCCGGTCTGCGTGTCCACCAGCACCTCGTTGCTGCTGATAAAGGCGCTCTCCCCCATGACCTTGATAAAGCGCTGTTCCGTCTTTGCCATAGCTTACGCCTCCTTGCCGTCCTCCACCAGCATCTTGGCGCTGGCGGCCAGTCCGGCCAGCCCCTGGATCTCGCTGGGGATGATGAGCTTCGTGGCCTTGCCGTCCGCCACCTTCCCCAGCGCCTCCAACGCCTTCAGCTTGATGACCTGGTCGTTGGGCGCGTTCTCGTTCAACATCCGCATGGAGTCCGCCAGTGCCTGCTGCACCTTCAGGATGGACTGTGCCTCGGCCTCGGCGGCCATGATCTTTGCCTGCTTCGCCGCGTCCGCCTGCAGCAGCACCGACTGCTTCTCGCCCTCGGCGATGAGCACCTTGCTGGCCTTTTCGCCCTCGGCCTGCAAAATGGACTCCCGGCGCTCCCGCTCGGCCTTCATCTGCTTCTCCATGGCGTTCTGGATCTCGCGGGGCGGCAGGATGTTCTTCAGCTCCACCCGGTTGACCTTGATGCCCCAGGGGTCGGTGGCCTCGTCCAGAATGGAGCGCATCTTGGCGTTGATGGTGTCGCGGCTGGTCAGTGACTGATCCAGCTCCAGCTCGCCGATGATGTTACGCAGCGTGGTGGCCGTCAGGTTCTCGATGGCGCTCATGGGATACTCCACGCCGTAGGTATACAGCTTGGGGTCGGTGATCTGGAAATAGATGACCGTGTCGATCTGCATGGTCACGTTGTCCTTGGTGATGACCGGCTGGGGATCAAAATCCGCCACCTGCTCCTTCAGGCTGACCTTCTTCACCACCCGCTCAATAAACGGCAGCTTGAAGTGCAGACCCACGCCCCACACGCTGTGGAACGCGCCCAGGCGCTCCACCACATAGGCTTTGGACTGCTGCACGATCTGAATACAGCTGACGATCACCGCCAGGATCAGGATCACGAGAATGATGATGGCAATAGTTCCGGGTGTAGGCATAGTAGTTCCTCCTTATTTCTTTTATATGAATTGTGTATTCCGACTGGTTAGTGTCTGTCATTCCGAGACCAGTCCGCAGACTGGTCGTGGGAATCCGTCCTCTTTTTATTGCCTCCGGCGGGGTACTTTTGCCATCAGCGGCAAAAGTACCCAAAAACGCCGTTCAAACCTACGGTTTGAAAATCCCTTGCGCGGCTTCACTTATTCGTTATCTCGCTGGAATAAGCCACGCGAACGCCGTGCCGTGCAAATTTCATCTAAATGTTGCATTGTCTCTGCTTCTCTTTTCGCTGCCGCTTTTGCCCTGAAATATAGACGCACCGACTTCTACCGTGGCTGAGGTCAGCGGCAGCGGCGCAGACGCAGAGACGATCCTTTTATCCGCACGACAAAGCTAAATCCCCGTGACCGTGCGGTGCAAGCCGCCGATAAGCTCAGAACATAGCGCGCAGGAAGTCTTGAAACCTTTGGTTTCAAGCAGACCTTTTGGTCACTTTTGGGGCTGCGGCCAAAAGTGACCCGCGCCGGGGCGCGGAACGCCCCTTTGCTGCTGCTGAAAGAAAAGAGGCCGCCGGAGGCAAAAGTAAGAACGTGACCCGCGCCGGGGCGCGGAACGCCCTCACACGCCCTTCTTCCTCTTATACTTCCTCACCAAATGCACGATCCGCGCCACCACGCCCACAAACACGGCAGCCAGCCCGCCCATCACATACGGCATATCAGCACTCCTTCTCCACGTACAGCTTTACGCCCTCCATCCGCAGGATACGTACCATCTCGCCCGGCTCGATGACGCTGCCGTTGTCGCTCCGGGCCGTCCAGGTCTTTCCGTCTATATAGACGGCGCCGGTGGGCACGTCGTTGTCAATGCGCTCCGTCACCCGTGCCACGCCGCCCAGTACCCGGTCGGCGTTGGTGGGCTTGATGTCCTTCTTCAGCAGCTTCGTCACCAGCGGCCTTGTCGCCGCCAGCGCCGCCACCGACACCGCGAAGAACAGCACCAGCTGTAACCACAGCGGCCCGCCGCACACGGCGGCGATCAGCGCGGCCACGCTGCCCAGCACGAACCAGATGGATGTCAGCCCGGCGGTGGCGGCCTCCACCACGCCGAACACGATGATGGCCGCGATCCATACCGTTGTCGCCATATCCGAATTTCCTCCTTTCAGGAACAGGCCGATGATGCCCGCCAGGGCGGCCACGCCCAGCAGCACCCCTGCGGCCAGCCACTTGTTTTTGGGGGACAGGTTTGTCAGAAATGCGGTGAACGCGCCCTGCAGCGTGGGACGGGGCAGATCGGGCGCTTTCGCCGTCTCCGCCGCCTCCGCCGCTGCGCCCGCAGGCACTTCCTCGGCAAACAGCGTATCCAGCGTCACGTGGTAGCGGTTGCAGATGTAGATGATCTTCTCCATCTCCGGGAAGCCCCGCCCGCTCTCCCATTTGCTCACCGCCTGCCGCGACACGCACAGCTCCTCGGCGAATTGCTCCTGGGTCAGCCCGGTTTGGCGGCGCACCGCCGCCAGCTGTTGGCCAAATGACATACCGTTCCTCCTCGTCTCTTGTAATCTCAGTATAGCCGTTCCCGGCCAAAAGTCTATCATCTTGAAGTTGCGCCGCCGGTTTTTCCCGGTTTTTCTCCGCAACCTCAGGTTTACATCTCCCATTATAGCCGATACCCGCCGAAAAAGCCACTCAAAAAATCAGGTTGCGCCCCGCCCCAACTTACGGTATACTCTTTGTATGGGCGGACGACCCTGTCCGCCCATCGTTATCCGCAAGCACTCCTTGCGATTCCGTAGGGGGCGATGCACCCCAAGGGTACTTGCTTCGCTGCGTGGGCATCGCCCCCTACACACGGTCTACCGAAGGCGCGCACGCTATTCTCTGTCATTCCGAGCCAGTGCTCACACTGGCGTGGGAATCCGTTCCCCGCGCCCGCAGGCGCGGAACACTCCATCGTAAACTTCACCCACACCGAGGTACATTTATATGATCACTTACGTCATTCCCTGCCTGCTGGGCCTGGAAAAACTGGTATCCGACGAGGTCAAGCGCCTGGGCCTTTCCGATGTCCAGGCGGAAAATGGCCGCGTCCTCTGCCAGGGCGCTTGGGCGGACTGCGCCCGCCTCAACGTGAACCTGCGCTGCGGCGCACGGGTCATCGCCGTGCTGGCCCGCTTCCCCGCCCGCAGCTTCGAGGAGCTGTTCCAGGGCACGAAGGCCGTGGCCTGGGAGGAATACCTGCCCCTGGACGCCGCCTTCCCCGTGAAGGGCTACTCCATCAACTCCCAGCTCCACGCCGTCCCCGCCTGTCAGAGCATCATCAAAAAGGCGGTGGTGGACCGCATGGCCGCCCACTACGGCGTATCCCAGCTCCCGGAGACGGGGATGAAGCATCAGATCCGCTTCTCCATCATGAAGGACGATGTGGCCATCGGCCTGGACACCTCCGGCGAGGGCCTGTATAAGCGTGGCTACCGCGCCGTGGGCGTGGAAGCGCCCCTGCGGGAGACGCTGGCGGCGGCGCTGGTGACGCTGAGCCGCTACCGGGGCAAAGACCCGTTCTGCGACCCGTTCTGCGGCAGCGGCACCATCCCCATCGAGGCCGCCCTCATCGCCAAAAACCGCGCCCCCGGCCTGGATCGCCGGTTCGATGCCCAGAAGTGGGCCTTCCTGCCCTCGGAGTGCTGGCTGGACGCGGCGGACGAGGCCCAGGACAGGGAGTTCCACGGCCACTATGATATATGGGGCGGCGACATCGACCCCCGGGCCATCGACATCGCCCGTGACAACGCCCGCAAGGCCGGCGTGGACGACTGCATCCGCTTCGAGGTGGCGGATGCCGCCCGCTTCCACCGTGACAGCCCCTACGGCCAGCTGGTCACCAACCCGCCCTACGGCGAGCGGCTGCTGGAGCGGCAGGAGGCGGAGGCGCTGTACCGCACCTTCGGCAAGGCGTGGCGCACCCTCCCCGCCGGATGGCGGACGCTGGTGCTGTCCAGCCACACGGAGTTCGAGCGCTGCTTCGGCAGACCGGCGGACAAAAAGCGCAAGCTCTACAACGGCATGATCAAGTGCGATGTTTTCATGTACGGCGCACACCTGTAATCGTCTGAACATAAATTTAAACTTTGTTCACTTTCTTTATAAGAAATACTGCTACAATACATCTATTGCATTCAAGTTTATATAAGAAATTTCTACCCGAAATTTCGCGAGGAGGCAGCCTCTGTGAAGCATATTTTCATCATAAATCCCACGGCGGGCAAGTCGGACAGCCGGCAGAACATCTATGATATGGCCGATGAGCTGCGCCACAGGCACGGCCTGGACGTCCACTGTATCCTGACAAAAAAGCAGGGCCACGCCACGGAGCTGGCCCAAAAGCTGTGCGAAAGCGGCGAGGATCTGCGCTTTTACGCCTGCGGCGGCGACGGCACGGTAAACGAGGTGGCCAACGGCATCATCGGCTATGACAACGCCGCCATGACCGTCATTCCCGTGGGCACAGGCAACGATTTCCTGAAGAATTTTGGCGACGACGCCGAAAAATTCCGGGACGCGGAGAACCTTTGGGACGGCCCGCAGTTCCCCATGGATGCCATCAATGTCAATGGCCGCGTGGCGCTGACCATCGCCTGCTCCGGCATCGATGCCCGTGTGGCCGCCGACGTACATAAATACAGCGAAAGCCCGCTTTTGGACGGAAAAGGCAGCTATATCTACTCTTTAGCGGTAAATTTCCTGTTTAAAGGTATCGGTTCTCACTGGACGGTGACGCTGGACGGCGTGCCGGTAAAGGGCGACTGGTCGCTGGTGGCGGTGTGCAACGGACGGTATTACGGCGGCGGCTTCATGCCTGTGGCCGAGGCCCGGATGGACGACGGCGTGCTGAACACCCTGGTGGTAAAGGCCGTGAACCGCCGCACATTCTTACGGTTCGTCGGCCCGTATTCCAAGGGCGAGTACGCCAAGTTCCCCGAATATGCCCACTGTTCTACGCCTAAAACTATCCGCATTCAGTCCGACAAGGCGGACATCGTCACCTGTCTGGACGGCGAGTGCGTCACCAACAGCGACGTGACCATCAAGCTCCACGACAAGAAGCTGAATTTCTTCGGCCCGGTGGGCTGCTCCTGCAACCGCACTGCCCGATAAGCCCGCACCCCAGCGCCTGCCCCACGGCAGGCGCTTTTTCACGCCCGTCGGGCTGGCTTGAACAAATTGTGAACTTTTGATTTTTTTGCCTTTTCCCCCTTGCAAATCTGCGATAGTGTGGTATGATAAACAGCGTTAGCACTCCAAGACTTTGAGTGCTAACGCTGAACTTGTTTTTAATATTGAGAATATAAGGAGGAAGCAGCTATGAAACTGACACCGCTGGCCGACCGCGTGGTGCTGAAGATGACGGAGGCGGAGGAGACCACCAAGGGCGGCATCATCCTCACCGGCTCTGCCAAGGAGAAGCCCTCTGTGGCGGAGGTCATCGCCGTGGGCCCCGGCGGCACGGTGGACGGCAAGACCGTCACCATGTCCGTGAAGCCCGGCGACAAGGTCATCACCGACAAGTACGCAGGTACGAAGGTGACGCTGGACGAGGTGGAGTACATCATCGTCAAGCAGGGCGACATTTTGGCCATCGTAGAGTAAGGATAATAGGAGGCATTTAGATATGGCAAAGATCATTAAGCGCGGCGATGAGGCCCGCAAGGCGCTGGAAGCCGGCGTCAACCAGCTGGCGGATACCGTTAAGGTCACTCTCGGCCCGAAGGGCCGCAACGTGGTGCTGGATAAGAAGTTCGGCACGCCCCTGATCACCAACGACGGCGTGTCCATCGCCAAGGAGATCGAGCTGGACGATCCGTTTGAGAACATGGGCGCGCAGCTGGTGCGCGAGGTGTCCACCAAGACCAACGACGTGGCCGGCGACGGCACGACCACCGCTACGCTGCTGGCCCAGGCCATGATCCATGACGGCCTGAAGAACCTGGCCGCCGGTGCGAACCCCATCGTGATGAAGAAGGGCATGGCCAAGGCCGTCAGCGCCGCAGTGGCCGCCATCAAGGAGCAGAGCCAGAAGGTCAACGGCACGGACGACATCGCCCGCGTGGGCACGGTTTCCTCCGGCGACGAGACCATCGGCAAGCTCATCGCCGAGGCCATGGAGAAGGTCAGCGCCGACGGCGTGATCACCATCGAGGAGTCCAAGACCGCCGAGACGTACAGCGAGGTGGTGGAGGGCATGATGTTCGACCGCGGCTATATCACCCCCTACATGGCCACCGACATGGAGAAGATGGAGGCCGTGGTGGACGACCCCTATATCCTGATCACCGATAAGAAGATCTCCGTCATCAGCGACATCCTGCCCCTGCTGGA
>UMKX01034192.1_pt1 | contig 28131 bp, 26 predicted proteins | sample 1966471 | NCBI WGS metagenome assembly UMKX01 (sample SAMEA4836188, study PRJEB28245) | human gut metagenome | biome: gut microbiome; material: fecal sample | place: Denmark | collected 2008
AATTTTTGAAAAAATTGAGTAAACTTTTTTGTTTTTGGGAGCATAATTTAGCGTTAGCTAAATTTCAATGCCCGTCCGACATTTTGTTAAACCATAATTTATTGATATTACTAAACATTTTAAACAGAACTGTTTTTATATAGATTTTCCTATATTTCTTTTTGGCAAATAAGCGTATTATATGAGTTCTTACTGTTGAATTTAGCAATTAATTATGATACAATAATCTATATATGCAATTACAAAATTTTGTTTTGACAGATTACCGAAAGGGGTTTTATATATGTGCGGTATTTGTGGCTTTACAGGCGAAGTTATCGACAGAGATAAGGTCATTAAAAATATGACCGATGTCATCACTCACAGAGGACCTGACTCCGACGGTGTGTTTATGGACGATCACATCGCAATGGGTTTTCGCCGACTTTCAATTATTGACCTTGACGCAGGTCATCAGCCGATTTATAACGAGGATAAAACACTTGTTCTCACTTTTAACGGAGAAATTTATAACTACAGAGAGTTAAGAAAAGTTCTTATTGAAAAGGGACATAAATTCTATACAGACACCGACAGCGAAGTGCTTATTCACGGCTTTGAGGAGTGGAGAGAGGATCTCCTCTTAAAGCTCAGAGGAATGTTCGGCTTTGCTATTTATAATACAAAGGATAACTCCGTTTTTGTTGCTCGTGACTTCTTTGGCATTAAGCCGATGCACTACACAATGATTGACGGCGAATTTGTTTATGCGAGTGAAATCAAGAGTATTCTTGAGCACCCTAAGTTTGTTAAGAGGTTTAACAAGAGAGCACTTGATACATACCTTTCATATCAGTACGCTGTTCCGCCCGAAACTTTCTTTGAGGGTGTATTCTGCCTTATGCCGGGTCACTACCTTTGGTACAAAGACGGCGAAGTGGAAACTACACGCTATTGGGAGGCTCGTTTTAATCCTAATGAAGAGCTTACCGAGGAAGAGGCAGTCAACTCAATTGAAAAGGTATTTGAAAATTCGGTAAATGCCCACAAAATCGCTGATGTTGAGGTTGGTTGTTTCCTTTCAAGCGGTGTTGACTCAAGCTATGTTTCAACATATTTTGCAGATCAGAAAACCTTTACGGTAGGCTTTGATTTTGGCGAGCATTACAACGAAATCAGTTGGGCAAAGGGCCTTAGTGAGAAAATCGGTGTTGAGCATCATACACACCTTATTTCAAGCGAAGAATTCTGGGACGCAGTTCCTACCGTACAGTATCATATGGACCAGCCGCTTGCCGACCCGTCTTGTATTGCGCTTTACTTTGTATCAAGACTTGCAAGCGAGTATGTAAAGGTTGTACTTTCGGGTGAGGGCGCAGACGAATTGTTCGGCGGCTATACTTGCTACAATGAGCCGAGAGTATTTAAAATTTATCAGACAATCGTTCCGCATTGTATCAGAAAAGCAATCAGAGCCGTATGTAAAAAACTCCCTGACATCAAGGGCAGAGATTACCTTATCAGAGCAACAGACCCGCTTGAGGAGCGCTATATCGGTAATGCCTTTATGTATGATTATAAAGAAAAGAGAGAACTTTTAAAAGACCCTAACATTGCAAGCCGTCCGCAGGATTATGCAAAGAAATATTACTACCGTTGCCGCAGATATGACGATGTTACAAAGATGCAGTATCTTGACATCAATATGTGGATGGTAGGCGATATTCTTTTAAAAGCCGACAGAATGAGTATGGCAAACTCTCTTGAGCTTAGAGTTCCGTTCCTTGATAAAGAAGTATTCAAGGTTGCGTCCACCCTTCCTACAAAGCTTCGTTGCAACCGTCACAATACTAAGTACGCTATGCGTAAGGCTGCCGTTCGCCATATGCCGGAGGCTACAGCCGAAAAAGAAAAACTCGGTTTCCCTGTTCCTACAAGAGTATGGCTCAGAGATGAGAAGTATTATAATGTTGTAAAGAAAAAGTTTAAGGGCAAAACTGCCGAGAAATTCTTTAATACAGATATTCTTATTCGTTGGCTTGATGAGCATTTCAGCAACAAAGAGGATAACAGCCGTAAGGTATGGACAATCTATGTATTCCTTGTATGGTATGATATTTACTTTAACGAGGACAACGAAAAGGTAGAAAAGCCTGTAAATCACCTTGACGAATTAAGAGCAATTGCCGAGGCAAGACAGGAAAAAAAGCTTAACGAGTTTGGCGAGGCTATTATGACGGAGGCTGAAAAGCTTGACAAAGATTATGACGCACCAAACTTTGGCATAGATAAATCGGCACAAAAGGCTGAAAAGGCGCAGACAGCGGAAAAAGAACCCGTAAAGGCGGAAAAAGCCGAAAACGAGGCAGAACCTGTTAAAGAAGATGCCGTTGAAGAAGTTAAGACGGAAAATCAGCCGCAAGAGGTTAAAGCCGAAGAAGTTAAGGCTGAAAATGAAGAGCCTGCAGAAGAGGTAAAGTCCGAGGAAGAAAAAATCGAGGACGAGCCTGTAATAGAAGATGAACCGCAGGAGCAAGAGCCTGCACAGGTTGAAGAAACACCAAAGGAAGAGGAATATGTAAATATTTCAAATCCGGAGGACAAAGAGGTTTATGAAAAGCCAAAGAAACCGAGCACTCCGCAGGAGGAGCTTGAAATGGCTATTGAGGGCATTGAAAAGCGCTCAAAATATCTTGATGAACCGAATGTAATTTCAGACGAGGCGATTGACGAAATCGTAAAGTCAATTAAGTTCTTTGATGATGAGGACTGATTAAAAACCGTATAAAATATAACTGCCCGACACCACTAAGCGGTTGTCGGGCAGATGATTATAACCACAGAATAAAATATTTTTCAGTTGGAAAATTAGGATTAGTAAGTCGGCTTTTTATCAAAAGGCGGAGTGAATTATTGTTTAGCGCACGGTTAAGATTAAAAGATTTTAGAATTCAGGTCAAGCCTTTGAAAAGTTTGACCGAACTTTTATAATTTTTGCAAAACTCTCTGCTGAATTCTGATTAATTTACTGACATAAAAACTCAAAAACAGAAAAATTATACAATAACTCCGAGGCAGAGCATATTCAGCATAATTTTGTATTCGGGTTCAAAATCGGAGAGTGGCAAGGGGTTTTTGCCTTTTCCCATTTCTATGGTGAGAGCCGGACGGCGGAATTTTTCAATAAACCAATCTTTAAAGCCGCCGCCTGTCGCAATATCCTCGGGTACAGAGATATTGTAACCGCTTGCTTGGGAGAGTACAGACGCAAGTCGAAAACTCATAACGGGAGTGTGCTTGCCGAACGAGCAGTAAATCTCTCTGCCCTGACTGTGAAAAGCAATGGCACGGTCAAAGTTGTTGCGTTTGCACAGGTTTGTGAGCGCCTTGGTTTCGGGCTCGCTTTCGGGAGCGTTGCCGCCGAAACGGGTGGCGGACGGAGCTTTTATGTTCATACTCAGTTCACGGTTTTTAAGCTCGTTCCAACCTGCGTTGAAATTGTGGTTAATGTCCACACCCCTTGCGTTTGCCTGCCAGACTTTGTTTTCTTTAGAGGCTTTTTCCACAAGAGCTTTGTATTTGAGAGCGGCATCCGAGCCGTGAATTGCGATTTCAACTCCGTCGGGATTTACGCAAGGCACAATCGTAAGTCCTTTTTCACGGAGAAAATCTCGTATTTTATAGCGACCGACAACGGAATCGTTCTCCATTGCATCGGCGCATTGTTCAAAAAATTTGAGAACCGCCGTAACGGTAAGATATTCGGAACCGTGAAAGCCTGCGCAGTAAAGCACGCAGTTTTTTGTGTTGCCGATGTGCAAAACATCAATACATCTGCCGCATACGCTTTTGCCTGCAAATGAATGATGAACAAAACTGTATTTTTTGCAGATGTCGTTAATAATTTTTCTTCTGGTCTGGTAGTCGGGCATTACATTGTAGTCTGTCATAAAAATTTCCTTTCTGTTTTTTTCCTTAAATTAAAATTCAAATGAGGTATAGGTATGAAACTTTTTGAAAAAACCATAAACAGCACTTCTGTTTTTGACGGCAGAATTTTGCATATTACCCTTGACGATGTTGAACTTGAGGACGGTAAAAAGTCTAAAAGAGAAGTTGTAAATCATCCCGGCGGAGTTACCGTAGCCGCCCTTGACAACGACAACAACCTGCTTTTTGTAAGACAATTTCGTTATCCGTACAAAGAGGTTGTGCTTGAGCTTCCTGCAGGCAAGCTCGAAAAAGGCTCAACTCCGCTTGAAAACGGCAAGCGTGAATTGCTTGAAGAAACAGGCGCACAGGGATATTCTTATACTTCACTCGGTCAGCTTTATCCGTCACCCGGCTACACCAACGAGATAATTCATCTTTATGTATGCAGAATAAAGAGCGAGGGTGAAAGCAAGCCTGACGAGGGCGAATTTTTGGATGTCGAGAAAATTCCACTCGACAAGGCGGTTGAAATGGTGCTCAACAATCAGTTGCCGGACGCAAAAACTCAAGTAGCCGTGCTGAAAACGGCAATGCTGCTTAAAAGCGGAAAAATTTAACTTGCAGATGCTCTGCAATTAAGGTATGAATAAATATATGCAAACTTTTTTTGAATTATTACCCGAAAAACAAAATACATCAGCGGCACTCGGCTTTTTTGACGGCTTGCACATCGGTCACCGCAAGGTTATCGGCGAGGCGGTAAGGGGCAGTGAAAACGGACTTGTGCCTATTTGCTTTACCTTTGCACAAAGTCCGAAAAGTGTGCTTAAAAATCAACCGCAAGAGGCGTTGATGAGCGTTGAAGATAAAAAAACAGCGCTGTCCGAAATCGGAATACAGCACCTGTATATGTGCGATTTCAAGTCGGTTGTTGATGTTGCGCCACGAAAATTTGTGGAAGATATGTTAATAAAAACTCTGAAAGCAAAAAAACTTTGCTGCGGTTTTAATTACACTTTCGGTAAAAACGGCGAGGGAAATACCGAGCTGCTCGCCGAAATTTGCAGGGAAAACGGCATTGAGTTGAAGGTTTTGCCGCCCGTTGAAGAAAAAGAGGGAGTAGTTTCGTCAACGCTTATCCGTGAACTTATTAAGGGCGGAAATGTGCGCAGGGCAAACGAACTTTTAGGTTCATATTTCGGATTTGGCGGAGAGGTTGTACACGGTCAGCACTTGGGCAGAGAACTCGGAACACCGACTCTTAATCAGTCTTTGCACGAAGAGCTTGTTGTGCCGAAGTTTGGCGTGTATGCATCGTGCGTTACTCTTGATGACGGCAGAAAATTCTGCGGCGTTACAAATATAGGAGTAAAACCGACAGTAGGCAATTTTGCCCCGCTTTGTGAAACCTGGATGCCCGACTACAGTGGAGAAGAGTTGTATGGCAAGACGGTAGATGTGCGGCTTATAGATTTTATAAGAGGCGAAAAGAAATTTTCTTCGCTTGAGGAATTGAAAAAAGCTATCTTTGACAATGCAAAGACAGCCGAGAAAATGTTTTCTGAAATTAATAATTTATAATAATCAGCCTGACAACAGATTTGAATGTTGTCAGGCTTTTACATTTGTGGTTCTGTTTTAAATGTTGGGGTAACAATAATAAATTATGGTTTAGCGGAGTGTCAGTCGGGCATTGAAATTTAGCTAACGCTAAATTATCCTCCCAAAAACAAAAAAAGTTTACTCAATTTTTTCAAAAATTGCGGGTTTGGGCAGCGCCCATAAAATCTTCCAATATTACAATTCTTCGGGCGCAAACAGCCACGCTGTTTGCGTGCTTGCACATAGTTTGTTAAAACAGGCGACAGCCATTAAAAAAATATATTTTATTAATGAAATAACGAATTTCTTTTCTTATTGCTATCGCATTTAAGGGCATTCGCCGTTGCGTTCAAGCCGCCAAACAGCGAGCTGTTTGGCTATCGTCAGACTGCATAAACGGAAAGTATTTGTGGGCTTTGCCCACACCCACGACCTTTGAAAAGGTCGACCAAACTTTTATAATTGATTGGCAAATCAATTTGCTAAACCATAATTCAGCAAATAGCTTAGGCTAAATCGGAACGAAAATTTTAAAATGATTTAATATTACTTCCTATTAAACTTTTTTACCTTTTCCGAAAGGCTTTGTAAATCCTCTTTTGAAAGTTCAGGCAGATGTTCGAGGTCGTCAAGAAATTTTGCTATACTTTCCTTTTCCTTTAGCTTTGTACTCTCAATATAATAGCTTGTAATAATTCCCGGTACTACCGCTATTATCAGTATGGAACATATCGACAGGAAAATCGACATTGCCCTGCCGAGTATCGTAACGGCGGTTATGTCGCCAAAACCTATGGTCGTGGCTACGCTGAAACAGTACCATACACTGTCAATCGGAGTTTTTATGTTCGGCTCAACTATCCATACACCAATGCTTACACCTGCAAATATTATTATGTATGTTGTCAAAAACTTAAGTGCTCCTGTCCGTTTAAGTATAATTTTTATCAGCCGAGTTTTTTTCATATCTTCACCGCCTGCCTTTTATAACAAAATTATATCAATTCTGCGTATAACAGTCAATATTTTTAGCAAAATTAAACAGTCGAATTTTTGGTCAGAGTTTTTGCATCGATTTTCACAAAACAGGTGAAAAATTATTATGCAAAGAAAACACCGTCAGCGCAAAGAGTTGACGGTGTTAAAAAGCCTATTTTCTTGTTTGTTTTCATAATTGAAAGGTTTTCGCTATTGTGTTTAAGCTGCCAAACAGCAAGCCGGTTGGCTATCGGAGTTTGCGTTAGCCCTTAATAAACAACTGTTCCCAATAATATCTGTACGGAGCATTTTGGTCAACATAACACGAAACACCGATTTTGTTATATTTGCTGTTCATTATGTTTGCTCTGTGCGACGGAGAATTCATCCATTCTTTTACTACAGCTTCGGGTGTGTTCTGTCCTGCGGCAATGTTTTCGGCTGCCGAAGTGTACGAAACATTATTCTGCTTTAAAACCATAGACCAGCTTGTGCCGTCAGGGCGCTGGTGTGAAAACAGAGTTGCTGTTTCTTTTGAACGAATGTTTGAAAGGTTTGTAAGAGTTGTGTCTTTTGTGAGAGGAGAAAGTCCCTCTTTTGCCCGTGCCGCATTTACAAGTTCAATTACCTTATCGGCAAATTCTTTATTATAGCTTGCAGATCCGCTCGGCTGTGTGGTAGGCTGCGGTTGTGAAGTCGGTTGTACGGTGGTCGGCTGTGTTGCAGGCTGTGTCGGAGTTTCTCCTCCCGAAATGAGCATTTGAGCCGAGGTTACATCCTGAACATCAATTTTGCCGTCATTGTTATAGTCGGCAATTTTTTTCTGATTGTCTGTCAGTTCTCCGTCACCTGCTATTTTTATCTGCAAGTATGTAACATCCTGCACATCAAATCTGCCGTCATCGTTTAAGTCGTATTTTTGCGTATCAAGTGCTGATGCCGAAACAATTGCAGTTGCCGCTACTGCTGTGGCGGTAAGTGTTACGGCGATAATTTGTTTTAAATTTATCATATGAACTCCTGTGATTTTAACTCTGATAGATATTTAAAAGAATGTTTTTGATGTCCCAAAGTTTTTTCGAGAGGTCAACATAGTAGTTGTGCGGGTTCTCAAATCGCTTTACCTCGTCCCAAAGGAGTCCGATTTGGTCTTTGCAGTATTTTGCAATATCTTCAATCTTTGGCGATTCATACACGCACTTGCCGTCCTTAAATATCGGTACAAGTAATTCTTTTGCGGTAAAGTCTGTGAGAGTTTTTGCTTTCCATGTTGCATTCTGGTCGAAAATGGTGTGTGGTTTTGAGAAATCCATTACTTCGTCGTACACGCAAAGTTCGTCGGCAAGAGCCTTGCCGCTCTCGTTGTCATAATAACGGTAAAGTTTTTTGAAATGAGGATTTGTGATTTTTGATGTGTTCTCGCTGACTTTGATTTTCGGGATAATTTCGCCGCTTGTGGGTTCTTCAACGGCAACAAGTTTATATACACCGCCGAATACAGGCGAACTTGACGAAGTTATAAGTCTTTCGCCAACTCCGAAAACATCGACCTGTGCACCCTGCATCATAAGGTCACGGATAAGGTACTCGTCGAGTGAGTTTGATGCAACAATTTTGCAGTTTTCAAGTCCTGCCTCGTCAAGCATTTTTCTCGCTTTTTTAGAAAGGTAAGAAATATCGCCCGAATCAAGACGAATTGCAAATTTGTTAATGCCCTTTGGAACAAGCACTTCTTTAAATACTCTTATTGCGTTCGGAACGCCGCTTTTAAGCGTGTTGTAAGTATCGACAAGAAGCGTCGGGTTCTCAGGATAAAGCTCGCAGTAGGTGCGGAATGCTGTATATTCGTTGTCGAACATCTGAATCCAGGAATGAGCCATTGTGCCGCCTGCGGGTACGCCGTAAAGTGCGTCTGTAAGTGTGCAGGCTGTACCGGCACAACCGCCTATGTATGCGGCTCTTGCACCGTCAACAGCACCTGTTGCGCCCTGTGCACGGCGAGAACCAAACTCAAGAACCGTTCTGCCCTGTGCGGCACGAACAATTCTGTTTGCCTTTGTTGCAATGAGAGTCTGATGATTGATTGTAAGAAGTAAAAATGTTTCGATAAGCTGTGCCTCTATGGCAGGAGCTTTTACCGTAATAATCGGTTCGTTAGGGAAGATAGGAGTTCCCTCGGGAATAGCGTAAATATCACCTGTGAATTTGAAATTTGAAAGATATTTTAAAAATTCTTCGTCAAAAATTCCTTTTTCTCTAAGATATTCAATATCGGTTTCGGAGAAGTGGAGATTTTTGATGTAGTCAATTACCTGCTCAAGACCTGCCGCAATGGCAAAACCGCCGTTGTCGGGCACTTTGCGGAAGAAAAGGTCGAAGTAAACATTCTTTTTGTAAAAGCCGTTTTTAAAATAGCCGTTTGACATTGTAAGCTCGTAAAAATCGCAGAGCATGGAATAGTTAGTTTCTGTCATTATAAATCACCTTAATAAAATTTGATTTGCATTATGTTTCGAACCTATCAGCTTTCGGTTTGTTCAAGATTTTTTACACCCTTGCTAAGGCAAAGCCTTTGTGCAAAAACCGCAAGCACACACATAACAATAACAAGTCCAAGGTTAATTATAACAGGTTCAACGCCAAAAATCCATAGCAATACAAGAGAAATTGCACAAATAGCGGCGGTAATTGCTATAATTATGGCTGCATTGATTACGGTATTGTAGTTACCTCGCAAAGCGTTGATTTCATCGTCCCATACAAGTTTAGGGTTTATTGTGTCCAAGAATATACCGAGGTAGGTTACAAAAACAACGCAGATAAGGCTTAAAAGAATATGTATAAGCGGAATTACGATGAATACAAACGGATTAAAGCTGTCTGCGAGAATTGCGCAGTAAATATTAAATGCAATTACATAGAGCACCATAACAGAGCCGCTGATTATTATACTTGTAAGTGCTTTTGCATTCAGTTGAACTCTTAATGTAACGGGAATATAGCGCATAAATTGGAAGTGCTTGCCCTCTCTTGAAATTGCGGAAGAAGCGATACTGTTAATTGCCGTGACAAGGGCGGAAATTACAACAGCCGCTACGGTAATTACAGTAATACTTTTTTGATCTCCCGCAAGGTACGGTGTAAGTGTGCCCGACAAAAAGTTTGTACTGCCCTGCAAAATCATAATAACAGCCATAAAAACAGGCCACAAAAGGTTAATGGCTATGCAGTCCATAAAGAAAGGCGGAGTTCTGAAAAGGATAAGAAATTCTTTTTTCAAATAACTTGCAAAAACTCCTTTTTGGGTTGATTTTTCAACAGCCTGACTTGCAATGCTTTTACTGCGTTTGGATTTTGTGGTATTGATGTCCGACACACCTTTGATATACATTTTTGACGCAAGGAAAAGAAAGACTGCAACGAAAATTACATTTGCAAGCAAGTATAAAAGCAGTTGATATACGGATTCGCTTGAGATAGAATCCATCATAAGCGGAATGTGCGGAAAAATAAAGTTCATAACATTTAAAAATCCGTTGTCTGCGCTTGCAAGCGAAGTAACGATTGCGTCGGGATTAAATCCGCTGATGCTTACGAGAGCAACCAATGCGCCGACTATAAGCACGGCAGTGCCGATACCTGTAATTTTATTGAGGAAATCACGATTTTTTACCGAGTGGGTAAAGTACATAAATATAACGGCAATAATTCCGCAGTAAGCAAGAGGAATAATGGGAACGGTAAGTATGCCGATTATTGAAGTTATAACACCTGTAAGCGAAAATCCCTTTGCCGACATAAAGCCTACGCAAGCACCAAGAATAAGGATAAATTCCATTATGTTTTCCGAAAGCAGGGAATAAGCAAACTTTGCGCTTACGATTTCTCTCGGCTTTAACGGAAGAGGAATGAGATTTTCAATATCGTTTGAAAAATAAAATATATTGATAATTACATTAATTCCGAATACTACGGAAAGGATAGAAATAATATGTAAAATTACTTCCGCACCCTGTGTTGCTCCGCCGTATGTCATTACGCCGAGTGTTAGGGCATAGGTGATTATTCCGACAAGCGCACCTGCCGGTATCATAATAAGAAGTACAACCGCCGTACCCATAATTGTATAAAAATGTTTGGAACGCTTTTTTTCTGCGGAGGTTAGCTCGGTTGTTTTTATAAAGGTTTTTAATAAATTAAAAAAATTACTCATTTTCAGTCAGCTCCAAAAAGATTTGTTCAAGTGATTTGCCTGTGTTCTGACTACAAAGATTATCGAGAGTGCCGTCATAAAGCGATTTGCCCTTTTTTATTATGATAACCTTGTCGCAGAGTTTTTCGGCAACTTCAAGTATGTGGGTGGAGAAAAATACGCAGTTACCCGCATCTGCGTGTTCACGCATCATAGCTTTCAGTTCAAAAGCACTCTTAGGGTCAAGACCGATGAGCGGTTCGTCAAGAATCCATACATCGGGATTGTGCACAAGTGCGGCGGCAACCATAATTTTCTGACGCATACCGTGCGAGTAGCTTAGCATAGGTGCGTTTAAGCTGTCGGTAAGTCCGAATCTGTCGCAAACTTCGGTAAATCTCTTTTTGCGCACATCTGACGGAACTTTGTAGATGTCACCGATGAAATTGAGAAACTCAATTCCTTTGAGCCTTAAGAACATATCGGGACTGTCGGCAATGTAACCGATACTTTTCTTTGCCTCAAGCGGTTCTTTTTTTATGTCGTGACCGTTGATGCTTATTTCACCGCTGTCACTTGAGAGAATACCTGTAAGCATTTTGATTGTGGTGGTTTTGCCCGAACCGTTCGGTCCGATAAATCCTACAATTTCGCCTTTATTTACAGTAAAAGACAGATCGTCTACTGCTTTTAAAGTGTTGTTAAATACCTTTGTAACATTATTGAATTTTATCATAATATCAGTCCTTTGTATGAATGTATTTATATAAATATTATAAAATCAGATATAGTCGCTGTCAATTATTTTTACATTGTTTTTAAAATTTGTTCTGATGCGACATATTTTGAAAAGCTTTTTGTATACGCAAAGTTTTACAACAACAATAACCCCTCCGACAACGCATATTAACAGCGTTGCCGGAGGGGTTATGCTTTTAAGCCTGTAATTGATTTAAAATTTTATTTCTTATTCTTTTTTAGTTTACCGATTACATAAATCAGTACAAAGCCGAGCAGGAAAGCACCTACTACACATTTAAACACAATGCCGAGCACACCGTCAAACATTGCAATTCCCGAAAAACTGTTCATAGCGTACCATACAGTCATAAAGCTGAAAAAACCCCCGATGATGTAGCACAAAGAACCGAGCTTTTTTGCCGATACGAACATATACAGAGCGATTATTGCCCATAATATAAAGTAAAAGGATTTTATGGTTTCCATTTGTTGATCTCCTATAAATCTAATGCATTAATGATTTAAAGTTTAAGGTCGGGAATATACTGCTTTATAATTGAAATTAATCCGACCTTTGGAGTATCTTCGTCGGGTAACTGCGGAAAGTCATATGCCGCATAGTCATTGCCCTCGATAATCGCAGGTCCGTTCTCCGAAATGCATACATCCCAACCGCAATACTTAAATTCGGGTTCTTCCAGTGCCGCCTTTTTAACAAGCTCCTTGACCTCTTCGCAGTAAGGAATTTTAAAACCTTTAAATTTTATTCCCGAATACGGGTGTTCGTATGCAATTTCCATATCGGAAGTATGTCCCGGCCCTGTTACCGTACCTGTATCGAGGTCAAAGTGACAGGCAAAACCGCCGTTTTCAAGATTATCTACAAATTTACCGTTATTTCCTGTTTTAAACACCGCATACAAAATATTCGGCTTGCCGTCTACCACAAGTGTGGCAATTCTTAAGCAGTTAATTGAGTGAGGATAAATTTTTGAAACATCGGGGTGTTGTTTTATTGCCTCTTCAAGTACACCGAATTCGTTTTCTTTGTCAAAAACATAATTATAAAATTCTTCGTCACTCTTAAAGTCCGCTTTAACAAGTCTTTCAATGCCTTTGCCGCATTCGCCGAAAGCAGGCTTTGCAATGAAAACATCCCAAGGCTTAATAAATTCGCTGAATTGCTCCAAAGTAATCTTTTCCTCAATTACAAGTACCCGTCTGCCGAGATATTTTGCAAATCTGGTATCAAATAATCTTTTATCGTTAAATATTTCGGCACTTGTAAGATCGTTCTGCATTAACATAAAACGCTTGTTTTTAAAGCGTGTCATATATGTTTTGCGTTGGTCTGCAGTCATATTGTAGTATTCAAACAGAACATAGTCATTATATCCCGCTCTGTATTTAAAAAAGCAACCTACCATATCAAAGAAAATGCCGGCTTTGTTTTTGCCGGATTTTGTGTGAACGGTATTTATTGCGCCGGAAAGTTTGCTGAATGTTGCGCCGGAGCAAACTCTGAAAAAGTAACCGATTCTCATAATAACCTCTTTTGTATCTTAGTTGTATCAAAATTACGGCTAATTTAAGCCATTTTGTGTAGTTAAGGGTGTATTTGTCAATATAACTTCCATTATAGTATATTTTGCGCTGAAATGTCAATAACGGTGACGGATTTGTGAAAAGTTTTTGAAAAGTAAAATTTTTCTGATAAAACTCTTGACTTTTGCTGACTTTAAGATTATAGTATAAGCATAAGAGTTAGCACTCACATACAGAGAGTGCTAAAACAACAAAAAACGCAGGCAGAGAGGTGATACCTATGGAGCTTGCGGAAAGAAAGCAAAAAATTCTTTCGGCTGTTGTTGAAAACTTTATAAAGACAGGTGAGCCTGTAGGTTCAAAAACTCTGATAGACGAAACGGATTTAAAAGTTTCATCGGCTACGGTAAGAAATGATATGGCAGACCTCACACAAAAGGGTTATCTTGTTCAGCCGCATACATCGGCAGGCAGAATACCTACTCAGCAGGGCTACAGATACTATGTTGACAATCTTATGAAGATTGTGGCGGTATCACAGCGGGGCAGAGAACTTGTGGAGGATAAACTTTACAGAAATGCCGAATCACCCGAAAATATTTTAAAATCGGCGGCAGATCTTCTTTCGGAGCTGACAGGACTTACCGCAGTTGCCACAGCACCGAATTCCGCAGAAAGCAGGATTCACAAAATCAGCTTTGTGCAGACGGGTTCGCACACGGCAATGACTGTTGTAATTGCCTCAAACGGCATTATAAAAAATCAGCTTTTCAGATGCGAATTTATAATCACTCCCGAAATCCTTGAAGTGTTTGACAAAGCACTTAACGAATTGTTTGACGGAGTAAGGCTTTCTTCGATAAATCGTCCGTTTATACAGACGGCAGCGGCAAGATTTGGCGAGTTATCGCTCTTTATGCCAAGCGTGCTTACGGCGATAAAAGATGCGACAGACAAGGCAAACGAAGTCGGAATCTTTTTGAGCGGTCAGACAAAGCCGTTGTTTATGCAGAATGTAAATTTTCTTGCGGCAAGAAATGTAATTGAACTTCTTTCAAGAAAAGGAGATCTTGCAGGTGTTCTTACAAGCCTGCCGATAGGTACTTCGGTAAGTATAGGTACAGAAAACAGCCGCATAGAACTTGCGTACAGCTCGGTAATTTCTTCAAGCTACAGCGTAAAAGATACACCGTCCGGTACGCTTGCCGTAATAGCTCCGATACGAACGGATTACGGCAGAGTGATTTCGATTATAGAATGTATAAGCGAATGTGTAAGTAAAATAATAAGCGAGCTTATAGAGCATTAATATAGAAAGGAAAGGTAATATGTCAAAGAAAAAAGAAGTGACAAAAGACGAAGCTGTTGTAAACGAGAATACATCCGAACAGACAGCTGAAGCGGTTACGGAAGAGATTGATGAAACCGCCAAAAAAATAGCTGAACTTGAGGAGGAGCTCAACTCACAGAAAGACAAATATCTTCGCCTTTGTGCCGAGTATGACAACTACCGCAAGCGTACAGCAAACGAAAAGCTTTCTATTTATGATGACGCAACAGCAAAGGCGGTTACAGAGCTTTTGCCTGTAGCAGACAGTATTCAGATGGCTATTACAAATTTAAAAGATTGTGACCCCGATATTTTAAAGGGCATTGAGCTTATTTCAAATCAGCTTGCAAAGTCGCTTGAAAAGCTCAAGGTTGAGCCTTTCGGTGCGCAGGGTGAGGAGTTTAATCCGGAAATTCACAACGCAATCTCAAAGATTGACGATGAGAATTTTGAAAAGAACTGTATTTCACAGGTGTTCCAGACAGGTTACAAAATCGGCGATAAAATCATTCGTCATGCAATGGTTCAGGTTGCAAATTGCGACTAAGACCTTTATATAAATAAATCAGTATAAAAGTAAAACAAATATATTCAGGAGGAATTCATTATGGCAAAGACAATAGGTATAGATTTAGGTACAACAAACTCATGTGTAGCAGTTATCGAAGGCGGCGAGCCTGTAGTTATTCCTAACGCCGAGGGCGCAAGAACAACTCCTTCCGTTGTTGCTTTCTCAAAAGACGGTGAGCGTATGGTAGGTCAGGTTGCAAAGCGCCAGGCTATCACAAACCCTGACAAGACAGTTTCTTCTATTAAGAGAGAAATGGGTACATCATATAAAGTATCAATTGACGGCAAGCAGTACACACCGCAGGAAATTTCAGCTATGATTCTTTCAAAGTTAAAGGCAGACGCTGAAGCATACCTCGGCGAAAAGGTAACACAGGCAGTTATTACAGTTCCTGCTTACTTTACAGACGCACAGCGTCAGGCTACTAAGGATGCAGGTAAGATTGCAGGTCTTGATGTAAAGAGAATTATCAACGAGCCTACAGCAGCTGCTCTTTCATACGGTATAGATAAAGAAAAAGACCAGAAGGTTATGGTATATGACCTCGGCGGCGGTACATTCGATGTATCTATCATTGAGATGGGCGACGGTGTTCAGGAAGTTCTTGCAACAGCAGGTAACAACCGCCTCGGTGGTGATGACTTCGATAAGAGAATTATCGACTGGATGGTAACATCATTCAAAAACGAAACAGGTATTGACCTTTCATCAGATAAGGTTGCTATGCAGCGTTTCAAAGAGGCTGCAGAGAAAGCTAAGATAGAGCTTTCGGGCGTTACAACATCTTCAATCAACCTCCCGTTCATTACAGCAGACCAGACAGGTCCTAAGCACCTTGACTTAACACTTACAAGAGCTAAGTTTGACGAACTTACAGCAGACCTTGTAGAGGCTACAATGGGTCCGGTTCGTTCGGCTCTCTCTGATTCAGGTTTACAGATCAGTCAGATTGACAAGGTTCTTATGGTCGGCGGTTCTTCAAGAATTCCTGCTGTACAGGAAGCTGTTAAAAAACTTATCGGCAAAGAGCCGTTCAAGGGCATTAACCCTGATGAGTGCGTAGCTGTAGGTGCTGCTATTCAGGGCGGCGTTCTCGGTGGCGAGGTAGAGGGACTTCTTCTCCTCGATGTTACACCTCTTTCACTTGGTGTTGAAACAATGGGCGGCGTAATGACAAAGATTATTGAGAGAAACACAACAATTCCTACAAAGAAGAGCCAGATTTTCTCAACTGCCGCTGATAACCAGACACAGGTTGAAATCAATGTTTTACAGGGTGAGCGTGAATTTGCAAGAGATAACAAGCAGCTCGGTTTGTTTGCTCTCACAGGCATTGCTCCAGCTATGCGTGGTATTCCACAGATTGAAGTAACATTTGATATTGATGCAAACGGTATTGTTAATGTATCTGCAAAAGACCTCGGTACAGGCAAGGAGCAGAAGATTCAGATTCAGAACTCAACCTCAATGAGCAAGGAAGATATCGACAAGGCTGTTAAGGAAGCAGAGCAGTACGCCGCAGAAGATAAGAAGCACCGTGAAGAGGTTGACGCTAAGAACGAAGCAGAGAACCTTGTATATCAGGCTGAAAAGCTCGTAAACGAGAGCGGCGACAAGATTTCAGAGGACGAAAAGAATACAATCAATACAAAGTGTGCTGCAGTTAAGGACGCTATCGCTAAGAACGACAAGTCTATGATTGACGCTGCTAAGGAGGATTTACAGAAAGCTGTTTACGAAGTTTCCGCAAAACTTTATCAGCAGGCAAATCCGCAGGGTGCACAGGGTGCGGCTCCGCAGGGTGACCCACAGCAGGGCACACAGGGCGGTTCAAACGGTGACCCTAATGTATATGATGCCGATTTTAAGGATGTTGACGGCAACTGATTAAAAACGGCACCTATAAAAAGATTTACACAATGATTGACTTCATTTGTTTTTCCTGTTGAAATTTGTTAAAGGGGCTGTTTTTTGCAACGGCTCCTTTAGCACTGTATGGATTTTTGACAGCGTATATAGATAACCTTTATACAGCTGATAACAAGTTATTAAAAGGTGAGAATGATGGCAGATAAAAGAGATTATTACGAGGTGCTTGGCGTTTCTAAGGGAGCAAGCGAAGATGAAATTAAAAAGGCTTACCGACAGAGCGCTAAAAAGTACCACCCTGACCTCCATCCGGGAGATAAGGAATGTGAAGAAAAATTCAAAGAAGTCAACGAGGCTTACGAGGTACTTTCAGATAAAGATAAAAAAGCCCGCTATGACCAGTACGGTCACGCAGGCGTAGACCCTAACTTCGGTGCGGGCGGCGCAGGCGGTTACGGTGCATACGGTCAGGGCATTGATATAGATGATATTTTTTCAAGCTTTTTCGGCGGATTCGGAGGCAGACGCTCCAATAATCCTAATGCTCCGAGCCGAGGCAGCGATGTTGAGGCAAGCATTTATATTTCATTTGAAGAGGCTGCAAAGGGCTGTAAAAAGACCGTAAGCTACGATTGCGTTTCTTCTTGTGACGAATGTCACGGTACGGGTGCAAAACCCGGTACTCAGCCTAAGACCTGCTCTGTATGCGGAGGCTCGGGCAGAGTTACAATCAGCCAGCGTTCACCTTTCGGAGTTGTTCAGACACAGCGTGCCTGTGACGCTTGTCACGGTAAAGGCAAGATTATTGACAGTCCTTGCCCTAAGTGCGGCGGTTCGGGCAGAAAACGCAGGACTAAAACTGTTGATATTACAGTTCCGGCAGGCATTAAAGACCAGCAGATTCTTAATGTTGGCGGCAGAGGCAACGCAGGTTACAACGGCGGCCCTTCGGGTGACCTTCATGTATATGTAAATGTTCAGCCGCATCCTGTATTTGAACGCAGAGGCGACGATGTATGGTGCAATCTTCCTCTTACATTTGCACAGGCTGCTCTCGGCGCAGAGGTGGTTGTTCCTACTCTTGACGGCAAGGTTTCGTATCAGGTTCACGAGGGTACACAGCCGGGCGATGTATTTAAGCTTAAGGGCAAAGGCATTCAGCGCCTTAACGGCAGAGGAAAAGGCGACCAGTATGTGCGTGTAACCATTGAAGTTCCGAAGAATCTTAACGCTAAGCAGAAGAATCTTATAAAAGAATTTGAGAATGTTACAAACGAAAAGAACTACGCACAGCGCAACAGCTTTTTTGAGAAAATAAAGAGAATGTTCAACGAATAATTCTGATAACAGTATATAAAGGGGCTTAACAAATGGAGTCTTGGACAGAAATAAAAATTGCGGTAAACGCAAAGGATATAGACAGGGCAGGCGACATTGCAAATGTTGTAGTGCCTTACGGAATTTATATTGAGGACTACACTGCTCTTGAGCAGGAAGTGCAGGAGATTGCACACATTGACCTTATAGATGAGGATTTGCTCAAGAAAGACAGGAGCGTTGCCTATGTTCATATTTACCTTGAGCCTGATGTTTCTCCGAATGAGGCTGTAGCCTTTTTGTCCGAAAGGTATAATGCAGAGGGCATTGAGCATAAAATTGAATTGCTCGACTGTGCCGAAGAGGATTGGAGAAACAATTGGAAAAAGTATTTTAATCCGATTCCAGTTGGAGAAAAGCTCCTTATTCGCCCAAGTTGGAGAGATGATTACGATCCGCAGGGCAGAATAGTTTTGAATATTGACCCGGGTCTTGCGTTTGGCACAGGCAGTCACGAAACCACAAGACTTTGCCTTGAAATGTGCGAAAAGTATATGAAAAAAGGCGACAAAGTGCTTGATGTGGGTTGTGGCAGCGGTGTGCTCGGTATTGCGTCTTTGCTTATGGGTGCAGAAAGTGCCGTAGGAGTTGACATTGACGATGTTGCGGTAAGAACCGCAAAAGAAAATGCCGAAATTAACAATGTGGCTGACCGCTTTACTGCAATCTGCGGCAGCTTTACAGATAAGGTAACAGGTAAGTATGACATTGTACTTGCAAATATTGTAGCAGACGCAATTATGTTCCTTTCAAAAGGTGTAAAAGACTTTATGAAAGACGATGCGGTTTATATTATGAGCGGTATTATTGATACCCGTGCCGAAGAGGTAAAGGAATCAATCGGCAAGGATTTTGACATTATAGAAGAACACCTTGAAAAAGGTTGGGTGTGCCTTGCCGCAAAAGCAAAAAAATAAGGTAATAAATGTGCTGTATAGTGCGATATTTACTGAACATTTGTCATAAAACTGTCACAATAGTGTGATAAAATCTAAATAATTTTGATGCTCGGAGGCACGATTATGAAAAAACCAAATAAAAATAATACAGTAAATCTGTTTTTCTCTGCATTCCTTATTCTTGCGTTTGTAGTATGCGCACACTTTTTCTCTAATTTTGCACTTGGACAGAATCAGGTGCTTTCAAATGTAATTCAGTTGTTTGTTTACACAGTGTTCGGTCTGCTTTTGTTCTACGCAACAAGAGTCGGCGACGGAAAGCCTGTAAAGCGTTTTTCACCGATTACATTAATAATTATGGTATTGCCTGCGCTTTACATAATGATTGCAAGCATAGCAAGCGGTATGCCGCTCCACAGCGCATTTGTTATAAATGACAGTTCAATCAGCATTGTAACAACACTTGCAGCCGTTGTATTCGGTTACGGTATTCCGTACACATTCTTAAGCGGTTTTGAAATTGCCGAGGAAGAGAACGAAAGCGAGAAAAAATTCGTTGAGGGCGGTATAGAAGCTGATATTCAGGATGTTGAAAATGAAGAAGAATCAGATGAAACTTCCGAAAATGCCGAAGAAACCGAAACAAGCGAAGAAAACACAGAAGAATAATTTGTTTTACTTATTAATTTGACAGCGACTTGACAAAATCGAGCCGCTGTTTTATTATTTAATCGGTGCCTTATACGGTTATTTAAGAATTAAAGGCTTTTTATCATAAGTTTGGGTAATTTACGGTTTAGCGGAATACATCAGCCAAGTAATTATAAAAGTTTGGTCAACCTTTAAAAAGGCTTGACCTAAATTTTTAAATTATTACACTAAACCGTGAGCCAAACAATAATTTATTATTGTTACCCCAACATTTAAAACCGAATTAAAGAGGGTGAATTTATGGACGAAAAGGATAAGTTTGACGGAACAGAAAAAATTGAAGAGGAAGAAGAAAACGTATATATTGCCCGTCACGCAAAAAAAGATGAAGAGGACAGATTTGCGGATATTGAAAATTTTGATGTTGATAATACCGAAACTGTTGAAAATAAAGAAGTTGAAAAAAATTCAAACGATGTACCGAATAATGAGCCTGCCATAGACAGCGCAGAGAATTTTGATGTTCACAGCGATAATTACGGCGATGATTTTGACTGTCAATCGATAGCAAGCAAAAATCATATACCGTCGGATAATCCGAAAAAAAGCAACAGAGATTACGGTGACGGTTTTGACGCTCAAACGGGTGAGGACAGACACGAATTTAAGCGCAGACAACCGAATAATGACGACTATTATGAGAATAATGCAGATACGGACGATTATTCGGGAAAGCCGAAAAAGAAGAAAAAAGCGAAAAAACAAAAGCAGAAAAACAGTAAGGCGGCTATGGTATGCGTAGTGGTAGCCGTTGCGGTTATAGTAGTAAGTGTGCTTGCTTTTGTGCTTTCAAAATGTAAAAAACCGACGGTGACAACTGCACCTACTACGAAAGCGACGGTGACAACTGCACCTACTACGAAAGCGACTGTTGCCACAACTCAAGAGCCGACAACAACCGAACCGGAGTATGTTCCCGATTACACGGAGAATGTGGAGGAAACCACAGAACAGCCTTCCACAGAGGAGTACACCGAGCCGGAAACAGAGCCTTACACAGAAGAATATACCGAATCCGAAACTTACGAACCTACCCAGGATACAGAACCTGTAACGGAGTATGTTCCCGACGAAACAACACAAATTGTATAAAATGGAGATGTAAAAAATATGGGATGTAGTCATGATTGTTCATCTTGCAGCTCTGACTGCAAGTCAAAAAATTCGGAAAGTTTGCGTGAAAGCCTTAATCAATACAGCAGTGTAAAGAAAGTAATTGCCGTAGTATCGGGCAAGGGCGGAGTAGGCAAAAGCCTTGTTACTTCAACTCTTGCGGTAACTTTCAACCGTCTTGGTAAAAAAACGGCTATTCTTGACGCAGATATTACAGGCCCGTCAATTCCAAAGGCTTTTGGCATTAACGAAAGAGCAAAGGGCAACGAATACGGAATTATTCCTGTTACAACCGAAACGGGAATTGATATTATGTCAGTAAACCTTTTGCTTGAAAATCCGACCGACCCTGTTGTATGGCGTTCACCTGTCATTACAGGTACGGTAAAGCAGTTTTGGAAAGATGTTATCTGGGAAAACGAGGACTATATGTTTGTTGATATGCCTCCGGGAACAGGAGATGTTCCGCTTACCGTATTCCAGAGTTTGCCGATTGACGGAATCATTGTAGTTGCATCTCCGCAGGAGCTTGTTTCCATGATTGTCGAAAAGGCGGTAAAAATGGCAAATATGATGAATGTGCCGATTCTCGGTCTTGTTGAGAATATGAGTTATTTTGTATGTCCCGATTGCGGCAAAAAGCATAATATTTTCGGTGAAAGCCATATTGATGAAATTGCCGAGCGTTACAATACAAAGGTACTTGCAAAGCTTCCTATTGACAGCGACCTTGCCAAGTGTGTCGACGATGGCAGAGTAGAACTCTTTGAGGGCAACTACCTTGATGATGCCGCACAGGAAATCGAAAAAGCACTTGCGTGAATAATAAGTTATGACTTTGCGCAAATTTAAGATAAAATCTTATAATCGCTTTACGAAATGTTTTTCTGAAACATAATTTTAAAGCTGAGGCTCTTCTGAACGGAGAGCCTTTTGTGATGCACTTTAGTTAAATAAATTGTAATTTTATGTTTTATTATATCCAAAAATATGCTTGCATTTATATGTATTAAAATGGTATAATTATGCTGTTCTATGGAATGTAATTGACATAAATTTGGAGGAACAGAAAAATGCACAGATGTCCGGATTGCGGAGAAAGATTTGAGGGTAATATATGTACCTTTTGCGGCAGACCCGTACCGCAAGAAGAATTAGAACAGGAAAAAGCCGTTCAGGAAAAATCCGACGAACAGGAAAATATAAATAATTCTGAAGAAGTGTCGAAATCTACAGTTGAAAATACTGCTTTAAACAGTGCCGGTGTTCAGCCTGTAAACGAATACGCACAAAACGGTTACAGCACGCAGTCTGTAAACAACTATGCTCAAAAAAAATTACAATTCACAGCATAGTTACGGAAACCCTAATTACAGCAACAGCGCAATGCCGAGCGGTTATACTAATCAAAATCAGCCGTTTTCGGATGTTGTAAATGCCCGTGAAAAGAAAAAATCAAAAACAACTCTCATAGTTGTTCTTGTTATTGCAAGTGTATTGATTATCAGCCTTTGTGTTATCGGATATACCGTCATAACGAATGTAATCAAAAACAATAAATTTAATATGGGAACAGGTGAGCTTACGGGTGCGGATGACTCTGCTGCCGTTTCGTCCGTGAGTATTGATTTTGACGAAAACTCGTATTGCTATTACACTGAAAACGATGACGGAACTGTTACAGTCACAGGCATTGACACCTGGGATTACTACAATAATTTTACGGATGAAGTTGTAGATGATACTTACAATTTTTATTTTAATATTCCGAGTGAAATTAACGGCAAAACCGTAACTGCTGTCGAAAAAATCAATCCGTCCAATCCTCTTTCCTCGGGTATTCTCCATATTCATATTACAATACCGGGTACAGTAAAGACAATACAGAGCGATACTTTTAACCTGTCGGAATATGTGCGTGAAATTACCCTTGAAGACGGTGTTGAAACTCTTGAGCCTGACGCTATTGTGGATTGCTATTCGCTTGATAGGGTTAATATTCCGGAATCGGTGACCGTTATTGGCAAGCATGCGGTAGGCTTTAATATTGCGGGAGATACATTTTCAGAGCCTGTCGGCAAAAGAGAATATACCCGTTCTCCGCTTACTCACATATACGCTAAAGAAGGCTCGGCTGCCGACAGATACGCTAAGGATAACGATTTGTATATTGAATATAACTGATGCTTTGATTAATCGTGAGCGTTTAAATTCTAAAGGCTTTTATCGAAGGTTGAGATAATTGCTTAGATGAAATTATGTAAAATAATAAACTTAAGGTTCTCTGCTGCGGAGAACCTTTTTGTTATGAAATTATAAAAATATACAATATATTGCTTTTTATATGTAAATAAAAGCAATTGATTTTTGCATAAACAAAATGGTATAATTATGCAATAGTATGGCAAATATATTTTGCTTATTTAAGGAGAGGTATAGTAAATGAAATGTCCTAATTGCGGAAATGAAATCACAGGTAAGTTTTGCACAAGCTGCGGCACACCCGCTCCTGTCGAAGAGCCTGTAAAAGAGCAGGAAACTCAAACACAGCCTGCACAGTCGGATAATTTTGCGGCAAACAATTATAATTCCGAACCTGCACAGCAGAATGTTGCTGACAACAATTCACAGCCAAACAGCTTCGGTGCGGATAATTACAACACACAGCCAAACAATTTCGGTTCGGACGCATATAATTCACCTTCGGGTTTTGGTGCCGACGCAAACAATGCACAGCCTGCACCACAGCCGTATCAGTATAATTCATCTGTTAATCAGCCAAACGGTATGCCTGTAAATAACGGTTACACAGGTCAGCAGTTTACAAATGTTCCTAACAACAATATGCCTAATCAGCCTAAAAAAGGTATGAGCGGCGGTAAGATTGCGGCTATTGTAATCAGCGTTATTCTCGGTATCATAATTATTCTTGCTGTTGTTGTCGGTGTTGTAGCCTGCAACGCTTTTAAGACTGTCGGTTCGGTTATTGGTGGCGTTAAGGAAGGCGTAAGCATATTTGTAGAAGATAATGAAAGCAAATACAACAGTGACAGTAGCGCTGAGAGCAGTGAAAGAAATTATGACAGTGCAAGCCATTTTTACTATCAGGAGATTAACGACGGCAGCGAAATTGAAATCACAGGCTATAATTATATGGACACATTTGACGAAACATTTACCGATAAGAATTTTGAAATCAGAGTTCCGAACGAAATTAACGGCAAGCCTGTAACAAGCGTTTATGAGATATATGTTTATAATTATTCGAATATCGACACCGATGATTTGAATATGAAGCTTATAATCCCCGGCTCTGTTAAGAATATTGCGAGCTATGCTTTGTGGGGCTTAGAGGGCGTAACCGAAATTGTTTTTGAAGATGGTGTTGAAAGCATTGGAGACTATGCTGTTTATAACTGCAAGTATCTTAAAAAGATTACAATTCCGGAGTCTGTAACATATATCGACGATGTCGGTGTCGGATATTTAGATTCAAATGAAGAAAATGTTATTTCAAAAGACCTTGTTATTGTTGCAAAGAAAGGCTCAACAGCCGAAAAATACGCTCAGGATAACGGCTTTAAGGTTGAGAATAACTGATTTGGCAAAGCTAAAAATTGATAACCTTTTATATAAAACTGCTCTCTGATTTGTCGGAGGGCAGTTTTTGCGGTATATGCAGAAAATTTTGGGGTAAAATAGTATCTGCCACAGCACAAAACTTGAAAATGTAAGTAAAAATGCCGTAAAATCGGGATAAAAACGCTTGACAAAACGATATTTGTTGAGTTATAATACTAAATTGCAGAGCAATGTGTAATTGCACCTTGTTCGGCATTTCGGCCCTGCTTGACAGGGCGGTTAATCAATTTCTTAATATTTTGGAAAGGAGGAAAAATATGCCTACATTTAACCAGTTGGTAAGAAAGGGCAGAGAGGTTTCCGAAAAGAAAGCTAAGGCTCCTGCACTCTTAAAGGGTTGGAACTCTAAGAAGCGTGTTGCTATCAACCAGAGCTCACCACAGAAGAGAGGTGTGTGCACAGCCGTAAAGACTGCTACACCTAAAAAGCCTAACTCAGCTCTCAGAAAGATTGCCAGAGTAAGACTTTCTAACGGTATCGAAGTTAGTTCTTACATCCCAGGTGTTGGTCACAACCTTCAGGAGCACAGCGTTGTTCTTATTCGTGGTGGCCGTGTTAAGGACTTGCCTGGTGTTCGTTATCACATTGTTCGTGGTACACTCGATGCACAGGGCGTTGCAGGAAGAATGCAGTCCCGTTCTAAGTATGGCGCAAAGCGTCCAAAGGCAGGTAAATAAGGAATTGACATAACTTCGGCTTAAATTGATTTTAAGTTCTGCTATGCGGCAGGATTTCTATATATATTTATGGATTTCTTGTTGGCATACGGGAGTTTGTCGCTTTCGAGTACCTATGATATCTCAATTATTGTGAAGGAGGGAAGCAAAGTGCCAAGAAGAGGTTCTATTGCGAAGCGTGACGTATTACCGGATCCGCTTTATAATTCAAAACTTGTAACTCGTCTTATCAATAACATTATGTATGACGGTAAAAAGGGCGTTGCTCAGAAGATTGTTTACGGTGCATTTGAAATCATTGCTGATAAGACAGGTAATAACCCACTTGAGGTTTTCGAGCAGGCTATGGAAAATGTAATGCCAGTTCTCGAGGTAAAGGCTCGCCGTGTAGGTGGTGCCACATATCAGGTTCCTATGGAGGTTCGTCCTGAGAGAAGACAGACACTCGGTCTTCGTTGGATTTCAACTTACTCAAGAGCCAGAAATGAAAGAACAATGAAGGAAAGACTTGCAGGAGAAATTCTTGATGCTACTAACAGCACAGGCGGTGCCTTCAAAAAGCGTGAAGACACTCATAAGATGGCTGAAGCAAACAAGGCTTTCGCTCATTACAGATGGTAATTTTTATTACCGGAGTAATTTTTAGAGGAGGATTTTATGCCAAGACAGGTTTCACTTGAACAGACAAGAAACATCGGTATCATGGCTCACATCGATGCCGGTAAAACTACAACAACAGAGCGTATCCTGTATTACACTGGCGTAAACCATAAAATCGGCGAAACACACGATGGTGCTTCAACTATGGACTGGATGGTTCAGGAGAAAGAACGTGGTATCACAATCACTTCTGCTGCAACAACAGCATTTTGGTTCGGTAGCAAGCACCAGTACAAGAAACACAGAATCAACATCATCGACACACCTGGTCACGTTGACTTCACCGTTGAAGTTGAGCGTTCACTCCGTGTACTTGACGGTTCTGTAACAGTTCTTTGTGCTAAGGGCGGCGTTGAGCCTCAGTCTGAAACAGTATGGCGTCAGGCTGATAACTACGGTGTACCAAGAATGGTTTACGTAAATAAAATGGACATTATGGGTGCTAACTTCTACCATGTTGTTCAGATGATGAAGGACAGACTTAAATGTAACGCTGTTCCGATTCAGCTCCCAATCGGTGCCGAAAGCGACTTCACAGGTATTATCGACCTCGTTACTATGAAGGCCGAGATTTACCACAATGAAGACGGTACAGATTACAGTGAGGAAGAAATTCCTGAGAACATGCAGGATCTTGCTAACGAGTATCATGAGAAACTCATCGAGTCAGTTGCTGAGCTTGACGAGGATCTTATGGAGAAGTACTTCGGCGGCGAGGAAATTTCTATAGATGAAATTAAGAAAGTTATCAGAAAAGCTACAATCGACAATACAATGGTTCCTGTAACTTGCGGTTCTTCATATCGTAACAAGGGCGTTCAGATGCTCCTTGACGCTATTATCGATTATATGCCTGCTCCAACCGACGTTCCTGCTATCAAGGGTACAAACCCTGAAACAGGCGAAGAAGTTGAAAGACATTCTTCTGATACAGAGCCATTTGCGGCTCTCGCATTTAAGATTGCAACTGACCCATTCGTAGGTAAGCTCTGCTTCTTCAGAGTTTACTCAGGTATTGTTAAGGCCGGAGATACAGTTTACAACTCTGTAAAAGACAACAACGAGCGTATGGGCAGAATTCTTCAGATGCATGCTAACGACAGAAAAGATATCGACTGCTGCTATGCAGGTGATATTGCTGCTGCTGTTGGTCTTAAGAATACAACAACAGGTGACACACTCTGCGACGAAAAGAATCCTGTAGTTCTTGAGTCTATGGAGTTCCCGGAGCCTGTTATCAGAGTAGCTATCGAGCCTAAGACTAAAGCCGGTCAGGAAAAGATGGGTATTGCTCTTGCAAAGCTTGCAGAAGAAGACCCAACATTCCGTGCTTATACTGATGAAGAAACAGGTCAGACAATTATCGCAGGTATGGGTGAGCTTCACCTTGAGATTATCGTTGACCGTCTTCTCCGTGAGTTTAAGGTAGAGGCTAATATCGGTGCTCCGCAGGTTGCTTACAAAGAAACAATCCGTAAAGAGGCTTCTGTTGATGAGAAGTATGCTCGTCAGTCAGGTGGTAAGGGTCAGTACGGTCATGTTAAGATTAATGTATTTCCTAACAAGGACAAGGGTTACGAGTTCGTTAATAACATTGTCGGCGGTGCTATTCCTAAGGAATATATTCCTGCTGTTGACCAGGGTATCCAGGGCGCAATGCTCAGCGGTGTACTCGCAGGTTACAATGTAGTTGACGTTAAGGTTGAGCTTTATGATGGATCTTACCACGAGGTTGACTCATCAGAAATGGCATTTAAGATTGCCGGTTCTATGGCATTCAAAGAGGCTATGAGAAAAGCTGACCCTGTTCTCCTTGAGCCTATCATGAAGGTTACAGTTATCGTTCCTGACGAATACCTCGGTGATGTTATCGGCGACCTTAACTCTCGTCGTGGTATGATCCAGAGCATGGAAGCAGAGAACGGTGCACAGAGAGTAACAGCTCATGTTCCGCTTTCAGAAATGTTTGGTTATGCTACTGATATGCGTTCTAAGACACAGGGCCGTGGTCAGTATGTAATGGAGCCTGATACTTATGCAGAAGTTCCGAAGAACATTGCTGAAAAGATTATGAGCGAGAGAGCTAAGAAGGACTAATTAATCCTTTTTGCTGAATATATTAGGTTTTTTATAAAAACCTCTTGATTTTTTGCTGATTTGTTGGTACAATAGCATTAAATCTATTGTAATGTAAATTACAATGAATTACCATATTTAAGGAGGAAATTTCCAATGGCAAGAGAAAAATTCGAAAGAAATAAACCCCATGTAAACATTGGTACAATCGGCCACGTTGACCATGGTAAAACAAC
>UMKX01021102.1_pt1 | contig 27486 bp, 44 predicted proteins | sample 1966471 | NCBI WGS metagenome assembly UMKX01 (sample SAMEA4836188, study PRJEB28245) | human gut metagenome | biome: gut microbiome; material: fecal sample | place: Denmark | collected 2008
CCTTAAACGATCATTCTCCGCCCGAGGGAATCGAGCAGGCCGTAGTTGTTGCTGGTCACGAGCGGGCCGGACTGCAGCTCTTTTTTCTTGCGGTAGTAGATAATGATGCAGCCGGGCTTGCCTGCGCCGCCTGCGCCCGCAGAGCCGCCGGTCGCCAATGCTCCGCCCGTTTCTGTTTTCGGATTTTTGCCGGATGGCGAAAACGACATGCTGAGCGTACCGACTGCACCGGCACCACCGCCGCCGTGACCGCCGTCTCCGCCGTCGCCATAGTTTTCGCCATCATTCCCGTTGGCTCCGTTTGCGCCTTTGCCGCCGCCTGAACAGTTGCCGCTAAGCGTAACAACGCTTTGAGAGGGATCATTCGAATTGAACTCGCCGTATAGGTTGATATAGACTTCTCCTGCCGAAGTCGCGCCGTTTGCGCCTTGTGCAGCACCGCCGCCGCCCCATCCGTTTGCCGTTACAGTTCCCGATGTCCCGTACTTGGTTTGGCTTACCGTTTTGCTGTTGATCCCGTAGCCTCCGAGATAATCGCCGACTGCTTGACCGTTATTTCCGGGGGGACCTCCGTTTCCGCCCTTTATACCGTTCGCGCCTTTTCGACCGAAAAAAGTTTGAGTCACCAAATCATAATAGCCATCGACTGAGGTTTCACCGGACGCGCTTGACAGTTTCCCAAATGTGCTGTTTCCGGCAGGCTGTGCCGCCGCATATTGAAATTTTTGCCCGGTTATTACATTTAGCGATGCGATTAAAATTTTTCCGCCGGAGCCACCCTCGCCGCCTTCGCCGCCTTGACCGGCGGACGAACCGGAATAGGAACCGGATGACCCGCTTTTGGACTGCGAAGAAATGCCTGCCGAGCTGCCTGCGCTTCCGCTTGCGCCCGTTTCGCCGCCGCCAATAACCACAACACGAATTTCACCGTCTATTACTGATTCCCACTCGCCGGAGCCGGTGAGCAGCACGCGCTCGTCGTAGTATTCCGTGGTTTCCGGCTGCGGAGGGAGAAAGCCGACGAGCGCCGCCATCTCGCTCTTGAGTGTGCCGCTCATGGTCGTGTCAAGGCTTACGATGCACGCAGAGACCATCTGCTTATCGTAGGGGTGATAGACGCTGACCACATGTCCGGGCTTCTCCTGCCCGCTTACAATGCCGTTGGTGATGGTCTCTCGGCACTTATAATAGTCTGCCAGCCTTTTGGCGACAGCGGAGGAATTGACAAGGGAGACGAGCGTGGCGTCCGTGACGGACTTGACGTTTTCCGCCGCGTTCTCTGTGACGGTCTGCGTCACAAGGCGCGTGTTGTGGATGTATGTCTTGCCCTTGAGCGAGCCGGAGCCGGAGGAGATTTTGGCGTAGTTCGCTCCACTCTCCAAAATAGTGAAGCCTGTCGCTGTGAGTGAGTGCATCGGCTCGGAGAATGTGATGATATCTCCCTGCTGAGATGTGCCGGAAAACAGCTCTTTTTCGTCGGTTCCCGCGATGTACTGATGCTCTGTGACGGTAACGGCGGAGATGGGCTTTTCGGTCTCTACACTCCCGTCAAAATACATTCGCGTTTCGCCTATCGAGGAGGAAACTCCATCCCATAGCGGTTCTACTCGCAGCACACCGTTGTTGTCCGTGGTCAGCGCCGCGCCAATGGCATACAGCACTTGTGCCAGATTGTTCCGCGCCGAGCTTTCCGGCGGCTTACAATATGGAAGCCAGCCGTAGAGCTTGGTATCAGCAAAGACAGTCTTTACGAGGATGGGGATATTCCCGCAGATTTCGTTCACCACTTCCTTTACCGTCTGACCGGTATAGATCCCGCCGACGTGCAAACGCTTCATCAGCAGGCCCATCGCGGAGTCCGCCGAAATGGTATACTTATCACCGCCGATCCGCTTGATGCTCTGCACATAATAAGTGCTTCGCAAAAGGTTCTCGCGGTAATACTGCAGCGGCGCGTTTTCCGTGAATACGACGATGTTCTTGTCGCTGCACTTCACCTCAAGCTCGATGGTGTCCGCCTGCAGCTCGTCGGCAATCAAAGACGTGATCTGGTATTCGTTCCCGCTTCGCAGCGTTTCGTCATCGTCGGAAAAGATGTAAGATGCATAAACGATTTTGTTTTTTGCCATGCCTTACCTCCTTTGCGGCGATTTTGCAACAAATTGGATTGTAAGACCTCGCCAATAGTTTTTGCCGCCTGCAATGCGGGAAATACTGTCTTGGCCCTCGGTCACATACGCCTGAAAGGTCAGTGTGCTCTGCCCATACGGAAACACGACCGTGTGGAAGTTGATCGGAGCGCTCAACACCTCGTAGAGCTGGTCGTATTCCGCAAGGCTCGCGCTTCGCGCATCGATCTGAAGCTCGTAGTTGTAAAACGTGCCGATGATGTCTCGCTCCATATCGCCGGAAAGCACACGGCCGGCGTTTTTCCCGTCTAGGACTTTGAAAGACCGTTTTAAGCCGCCTACCGGAACGGTGACGTTGTAGGCCGTCCCGTCGATTGTGAATGGTGCATTCATAAAGTGCTCCCTCCGATCGCAGGCCCGCGGCGCTGCCGCTCCACTTCGATCTGCGGGTAGATCGTCCGGACAAACTGCGCCATTGTGGTGTTGCCCTTGAAATTCACGGTCACGTCGCCGCCGAAGTCGGATTCCGCCAAAGCCTGCTTGAACATCTGCAGCATCGTAGCCGCAGGAGTCTCAATGTTCATGCCGCTCCTCTGGTCACCGAGCACAGCCAGAAACTCGTTGTTGGGCGAGATCACTGCGCCATTTGCAAGGTGCGGATAGGCATCCATCAAGCTCTGCGGCGCAGCCGCGTATGTACGCGCTCCGCCGCCGGTGAAGGTTTCCAGAACGGCAGTGCCGAAACCAGAAAAGGCTCTTCCCAAGAAATCGGAAAGCGCATTTGCCGCCTCCGAGATCAAGTCGATAATGCTTGAAAGCGTATCGCCCAACCACTCGATCGCGGAGCCAAGGGCTTGTATCGCATCGATCAGCACACTTCCCAAAAACTCGGCGATCGGTTTGACGATCTCCCATATGGCGCTGAAAAGGTCAAACACTGACTGGAGGATGGGCGTAAGCGCTTTGAAGACAGAGCCGAGCAAATTGACCGCTGCGGGAGCCGCCTCTTCGATCGTCCACTTGGCAAGAGGAAGCAGGATGTTCTCCCACGCCCAAGACAGCCCGCCGAGCAAAACGTCGACCAAAGGTTCAAACACTTCCAGCAGTGAGCGGAATGCGGTCACGATCGGCTCAAGGTTCAACCCCTGTGCCCAATTCAATGTTGCCGCGCTGATCTCGTTGAAGAAGTCTAAGATATCCTGCACGACATCAAGGATCACATTCCAGATCGCGACGCCGTTCTTGTTGGCTTCCCACGTCTCGCGCAAGCGATTTGCCAGCTCGCCCACCGTGTTGTTGACGTTTGCAATGATACTCAGCAGCGTTTCCACGATCTGCACGCCGCTGCCGTCGTTCCACGCCTCACGAAATGCCTCTCCAATGCTGCGGAGTAGGTCCATGACCGACGTGAGTCGAAACGCAATGCTCTGGATCACCGCTTCGCCCGCGCCGGAGTTCCACGCCGTCGTAAACGCCGCTGCAATGTCCCCGATGATGCCGAGGATAGTCTGCAGGAGAAGCTGGAACGAATTGAGAACGGACAAGCCGGCGCCGCTCGTCCACACGTTTTTGAACGTCGCCCACAGAGAGGACGCGAGGTCTTTGAGTTTCTGGAGCGCGCTTTTGGCCGCGTTGATGGTTGCCGTGCCGTACTGTTCCCAGCTTTTCTTGAATGGCTCCCAGAACGAAGAGAGACCGCCCGTGTCAAAGACTGTAGAGAAGTCCGTATCAAACTTTGGCGCAGTCTTGTTTTCTTCTTTGCTTACCTTTTCGATCGTGTCGAACGAGGCCAGAAACTTCTCGGCATTTTTTGCCGCCTTGCCGGTCGCCTCGGTCGCGTCGGCCTGCTCGTAAAGGGCTTTGGCATTTTCCTGCGCCTGCTTGGCGGTCGTTCCAAAGATGGAGGCTACAAACTGCGCCATCTGGGCCGTAAGCTGCTCCACCTTTTCGAGCATCGCCGTCAGAGCCGGTAAAACCGCCTCGTAGATCGGCTGGAACGCCGTGAGGAGATTGCTCTTGATGCCGCTGAGCGCCTTTGCAAAGTCGTCGTTAGCTGTCAGGTATTGCCCCATCTGCTGGGTCAGCTTGCGCAGAGCCTTGCTGATGACGTTGAACACCAACGCGCCAAGCACGATGGACTTTAAGCGTCTGCCGAATTTCTGCATGGAGCGGCTCGCCGTGTTCATGTCTTTGCTGCTCTTGCCGATGCAGCGCAGCTTGGCCAGAAGTGCAGCCGCGGCAAGCTTGGACTTGGTCAGTCCTGCCGCAATGCCAGTCTTAAGCTTTCCGCCGATGTTGCCGAGCACCGCACGGAGCTGCTCAAACTTGCTCGTGTAGCCGCCAGCCAAGTCGTTAATTGCCGCCCGGGTACCGCTTGCCTCCGCCTGCAGGCGTTCGAGCTTGCTCTCGGCAAGGGTAATGTCCTCCGCCAGATGCCGAGCCTCTGTCGTTGCTTCGGGGTTTCCTTTTAAGTCTGCGAGCCTTTGCTTTAAACCGTCTGCTTTTGCGTCGGCCTCTGCCAGTTTTTGTGCCAGCGTGTCGATCTGAGTTTGCGTCTGCGTATCTACTGAGCCGTTGGCCGCTTTGCTGATGTCCGCATATTCGCGGAGCTTCTGGTATTCCTGATCGAGTTTTTCCGCTTCTGCTTCGGCTTTTTTCAGCTCATCGGCCAGTTTTTTCGCGCCTTTTGGTTCCGCGTTTTCCGCAGTCAGCTCCGCATATTTTTCTTTTAGCCGATCGACCGCCGTCGCCTGCTTGTCTACGCTTTCCGTTTGGCGGCGCAGCTTGGCATTGAGCTGGTCGAGCTTCTTTTTCGCTTTTTCGTCACTGACGATGGCTTCGATGCGAATGCTGCCGTCAGCTTGTGCCATAAGGGTTCACCCCTTTCCTGTTACTTGATCTGTGCCCAGAATTCGTCAATGGCTTCCTGCTCTTCCTTGGTAAATTTAACCGGCGGAGTGAGCTTCTTTTTCAGCCGCTCGTACTGTGCTTTCTGCTTGGGCTTCATGCCGCTCGTGTCCGTCCCGCGGATCTGGATCGCATGAGACAGCGCGGAATCTTCATCCACGCATCCCAAAAGCTCCATAAATTCAAACCAGTGCATTTTCTGCTTGTGGATGTCGATGCCAAAGCTCTTTCGAAACGAGGAGCAAATGCGGCCGGCATCGAAGTCAAACCAAATGCATTGCTTTGCCTTGTCCGGTGCGTCCTGCGCCTCCGCTCCGCAACGCATAAACCACCCGAGGCCCTCCACCGCCGTCTCCAGCGGCGGAAGGCCCCGTCCGAAGAGGAGCGAAATAGCCGTGAACACACGGTCGTTTTCGCTCAAGTCTTCATCTTGCAGGCAAAGTGCGATCTGAATGCCAATCCGATAATCCGGCCGGATCAAAAAGCCGTTGTAGTCCTCTGGAAGATGGTCTAACAAAATGTCAAACACTCGATCCCCTCCGGCCGGCGCTATACTTGCTTATTGCTTCCGCACGGTCTTTTTTGTACTCTTCTAAATAGGGAGTCAGAAGCGTAAAGAATTCGAGGAACATCTCAACGCCCGGAAGAATATTGCCAAAAACCTTGTGGCAAGTCTCCGCGCCGAAAAGGCCGTCTACCCGCTCCATCATGTACTTGTCAAACGCGACGATCACATCCATCGATCCGAGGATATCGTTGCTGTCCGTCTGGATCTCTGCCGCCTTTTTCTGCGCCTCATCGACCAAGGCATAGAAATTACGGAGGAATTGGTCATCGCCGACCGGAAGGAGGATGTATTCGCCCTCGTCGTTTACTTCAATGCGCTTTACGCCGTTCAGCCGAATCACATTTGCCATCTTGTTTCCCTCCTATCAGGCGGTCTTGGTAAAGGTGGGAGTACCGGACGTGATGGAGACCGTCCCGGGGATCGGGTCGCCCACATAGTTCAGCGTGTACTCCAACACGGGAGACTCACCGCCGTCGCCGCCGTAGGTGTCCACCTGAACAGAGACCTCCTGCACCTCTGCCGCGTAAGTAGCCGAAGCCTCAGAGCCGGTCTTGTCGTAAAGGTCGACGTTGAGGAGCCATGTGTGCGCGTCGCTCATGGTGGAGCGCTTGCGGCGCAGGCCGTTAACAAACTCGTACACCTCGTCACCCTTGGTGCATTTCTGCGAAATGGGCATGGTCGGCTGATAGCCGGTCAGCTCTGTCGTGGCAGATTCGGAAATAATGTCCTGCTCCGTCTCCGTCTGCGGGTTATATTCCGTGGACGCGCTGTCTACGTTTTTACCAACGCGCTTCCACGCTGCATCTGCGTAGTCCGCGGCTTTTGAAGTATCCAGAAAGTGTGCGATCGCGCTTCTTTTAATTTTTTCGATTGCCATAAATTAGTACCTCCGTATGAATTTGGTTGAATTGATTTGACATGGGAACCCCGGTATGTTATGCTGTGCAAAGAAGGAGGGATCATGATGTATTGCCAGAATTGCGGAAAGCAAATTAACGAAACGCCTTGCCCTTACTGCGGATTTTCGGATAAGCAGAAGATCAAAATGCCGACATTCGAAAAGAAACAGCCAGCACCTCAAGAGCGGCCGCAAACTCCGCAGCCGACAGTTGTCTTGCAGAACACTAACGTGATCGGCGGGTACCTTACCGTTGGCCCAAAAAAGAAAGTCACAGCCCTTTTGCTCTGCATCTTCCTCGGTTTCCTTGGCGCTCACCGCTTTTATGTTGGCAAAACCGGATCGGGTGTTTTGTACCTTTGCACAGCCGGTCTTTTAGGCATCGGATGGGTCGTCGACATTTTTATCATTGCCGTTGGCGGTTTCCGCGATGTAAACGGCATGTTTTTGCAATGACCTTGCCGCTCCTTCGGGAGCGGCTTTTTATACCTCGACGTGGTATGTCATTTTCATCATGATCTGATGGTCTTCGTCGCCGTTTTCAAACACATCAAACATCACCGCCCTCGCAACCGGCTCGATGCTTACCACCGTGCGATTCCCCCCAATGTCTGGAAATTGTTTCTTTGCCCATTCCCCAATTGCATCCAGCACTTCGTCGGCCTTTAGCCGCTTATCTGTGCTGTTTCCAGGTTTGATACGGTAAATCAGCTTGAATTGATACTCCGTATCGTAGTTTCCGAGAATGTCATAATCAGGCGAATATGAGTTTTGAACCAGAGATAGAGCCATGCCTGGCGTATCTGCCGAAAGCTTGGATTCGTAATCAATCAATGCAACGGGTTTGTCTGGGTAAGTATTGAGCCAAACTAAGATTTTCCGATTTAAGTCATCCTGCTCCTGCTTAGAATAAAGCATGATCGGCTTTTCATTTAAACTCATGCCCCGCCGCCTTTCTCGCTACGCGCAACCATTTGCTTTCGTTTTCGGCCTTAGACGCTTCAAACCAGTGGTCGGTTGCCATGCCGTGATGGTCTTGCCGAAACACAAGGTTCCGGTCAGTCGCAACCTTTGTCCCGCCTTTTGGCGCATATGTACTGCCGGTGTTTGGGTCGACCATGACCTTGCCTTCATAGAGAAATCTTGCATAAGGTCCCGGATAAACAACAGCTCCGCCATCCACATAGGCCCGATTGGATAGGCCTGCCGCAGCGCCAGACATCGGAACATAGGGAGCCGTGTCCTTCAAGATTTGCGTGGCAACCACAGTCTCGATTTTTTGACTTGCCCGATCAAGGAAGCCCTTTGGCGTTTTGATTTTTACGCGATATGCAATCATTTCACTTGCCTCCGCATTCCCAATGCTGCATATCTTCGCTGCCAAAGTCCATTGCGTCTACCTTTGTCAGATTCCAGCAGTTATCCTGTGAAAGCGCCACATCTTCCTTGTCGGTGACAAATTCGCCCTTGATGAAAAACGTAACCCCACCGTTGCCGCTGACTGAAAGCGTCCACAGTCCGGTCTTATCTGTGGCCCGGTAAAACTCCTGCGGCCCGACGTACTTCTTGGGCTTACCCGTTGCCCCGTCTATCGCTTCTACGGAAAACGGGATATATAGGTTGACCGCATCCGCGCCCTCTAACCCAGTCTTGCGCACATTTGCGCCCTTTGACGCTTCACACAGCACGCCGCGCAAAATCGTGACGTAGAGCTTAGTAACGTCCTTAAACGTTGCCGGGTCTGTTTCCTTGACGGAGTTGTAGATCGTTACAGTATGGGGAGCGTACATTTGCAGTCACCTCCCCGATACAAAAGTCCGGTATGCGCCAGATACTCATTGCACAGGTTTGCAAGCATTTGTTTACTGGTGCTTACTGCATCCAGCACAGACTTTGCCGCTTCGCCACCGGTCGTAAGCGTGCGGGAATAGCTGCCTACCGATTCGCTCTTGGTTTCCGGGTCGCCTGCATTGGCAAGGCTTTTTGTCGCCGCCTTCTGCGCCGCATCCAGCAAAGCGTACTGGTCGATCAACGCACAGCAGCACATCTTCACCGCGTCCAAATCGGCGTGACTTTCAGCCTTCCCCATCGTGTAGTAGTCGAGGAAGGAGCTGGCCCGAACAGCCAGACGCGGAAAATCTCCCTCGCTCACAGAACCCACATAGATTCCGGCGTAGTATGCATAATCAGCGTATGTCATACGGGTCAGCTCCTTTCATATCAGGCCGTTGCCTTCGGCTTAAGAACAATGCCGTTCAGCGCGGCGGCTTTCAGCGTATTCTTAAGCACAACACCGGCCACGAGTTCGACTTCGCCAGTCTTGACCGCGCCGGGCGCGTTCATATCGGGCATATAGCTGGAAATGACGCTATTGCCGGTCGGAGAAATGCCGTGGAAGCCGTCAAGCCCGATGCTTACTGCGTAAATGCTGGAAGTACCGGCAACGGACGTGCTCGGCGTAGAAGTGCCAATAACGTCAACAGACGCAGAGCCGTTGTAATACTTGCCCATATCCATAAGCGGAATGCCGGCAAAGGTTTCCACAGTCTGGCCGAAGTCGTTCTTTGCGCGCTCGTAATAGCCAGCACGGCGAGCGGCGGCACGAACCTTAAGCAGCATATCGCCGTTCATCATCAGCATAGAGACATTGCCATCCACAGCGTGAACAAGCTGGTCAAGCTGATCGACAAAAGCGTTGCTGTTGCTGTCCAGCTTAGAAGCGTCGGACAGGTCGATATCGGTGGTAAACTCGTTGGAGCTGCCGTCAAGCAGCTTGCGCAGGCCGTCAAAGGTGTTGACAACATAGCCGGAACCGGAAGATGCCGCAACACCGTTGATGACGGCATTGTGGAAGGTATTCCGAGTTGCCTTGATCTTTTCCGCCGCCTGGAACGCAAGCTCATCCACCGCGCCGGAAGTGTTCTGAAGAACACGGTCAACCGCGAAGGAGCCGCCCATGATGATGGCCTTTGCGGTCTTCTCAACGCGCTTGGCCTCGTTAGCGGTGTACTCGCTGTTGATAGCACGGACCGCAGCGGTGGAGGGGGTCTTGAGCTGAATGTACCCGTAGGTTAAGGTGGAACCGCCAGTGCCCGGAGAGATGGCGTTATCAAACACCAATCTGTCCAGCAGCAGAGAACTGCGGCGAAATTCGTCGACGATCATCTGGTCGACCTTGTCGGCCATGCCAACTTTAGCTTCAGCAAGAGTAATAGCCATGTGTAAAAATCTCCTTTATTTGTCGTATTTTTCGTGGAGCGCACTGGCTAAGGTTGTGGGCTTGTCTTCGTGCTGTCCACCTTCAAGAGAACCTTGCGTGTCAACACGCGCCCCCGATTTAACAAATGCGCTCGGGTCTTCGGACTTTGCTTTCTCAAGATACTTATCGAACCCATCCAAAGCACCGTCCTTCATTTCGAGCTTGCTGTCTCCGATACCCGCGCGGAAAGCCTTTTCCGCAGACTTGGAGGAAAACTTCACGCCGCTGTCGGCAATCGCCTTGTCAATGGCGGTCTGATAATCCCGTTGCGCAAGCTGTGCCTTGTACGCTTCGGTTTCCTTGTCGTACTTGCCCTGCAGCTCGTCCAGCTTTTCCTGGATTTTGGCAGCGTCACCGCTGGTCTTTTTCAGCTCCGCGATGTCCTTATCCCGGTCTGCGACCTGCTGTTCCAGTGCGTCCTTGTCCGCCTTTGCGTCCTCTGCGGCTTTCTTGTGCTTCTCGATGTCCTTGCCGTTCATGGCAAAAACCTTGTCCGCCTGCTCTTCTGTCAGGCCGATGTTCAACAGCTCTTCTTTCTTCATGTCCAACTCCTTACGGGATAGGCTTTTTAGGTCGTTGCCGTGACCGCCCCGTCTGCACTTTTAGGCTTGCAGATAGCCAATTTTTGTATAAAATCCGCATACGCGGTTTTTACTGAAAAAACAAAGTCAACCAACACGCATGATTTTTGTTGTCGATCAATACAACACCTTCATTCTCTCCCGCTGCTCCGGCAGCCCAGCCGCCGCGCTGAACGCCTTGTATTTGGCGTTTAACCGCCGCAACCTTATATTTACCGCCTGTTCTTCTTCGCGCAATCCTGCGGCCCGGTAAGCGGCTTTCTCGCGCTTGAGCTTGCGTATGGTGCGCTCCACCTTTCGCTGCTCCTGCGTGGCCTCGTATGCCGTATAGGTTCTGCCCTCAAACGTGCAGCCCAAACCATCGTCGATATGCTCGAGCTGTTCGTCAGTGTATGTGCGCTCACTTGCTCCTTCCACCCAGGGGAAACGGCGGTGGCGGCAGTTGGCTCCTTCCAGACCATCCACAGCACCCAGACCGCAGACCTCATAAATGTTCGGGTAGATGTCGCCGCTGCGGGTGGAATACACTTTGCCTTGCCACTCCTTGTGCGATGACCACGGCGACCGCCCTGGCACATCACGCGCCCCGGCGTGGGCAGACACTTCATAATACGGCGTTTCCAGGTATTCCGCCGCTTGCTCCGTGTACTTACTGCACAGCTGCGATACGCCTGTCATTACGGCGCGGCGGGCAGCTACGTCTACATGGTCACGGTGTCCGCTCTCATAGTCCACCACGCGCAGGCCGCCGCTTGCAAGCTCCCTAACGGCGTCTTTGATGGCTTGCCCATAAGAAATAGCCCCACTTTCTACTTTCAACGTAGCGGCATCTAAAGCCCATTGGTACGCCTTGGCAGGGGGTAGCATCGTTCGCCCGTTGTCCACCAAAAATCCCATTGATGCGGTCAGATTGCGGAATGTATCAAGCGTCTGCGCCCCGATCGCCGCAACTTCCGCAGCGTCAACCAGCGTCTCAGGCTGCGTGATGTGCGCAAGGTCGATAAGCTTGGTGTAATACTGTTGGTTACGCTCTACCACATCGTCAAGCAGTTTATCCAACTTCGTTTTGCTGATGCCGGAGGTTTCGCTGATTGCTTTCTTGACCGCTTTTAGATCAATGCCGTGGGAGCGCAGCGCTCGGATATCTTGCACCGTTACCTCATTCAGCTCATCCGCAGCTTTCAGCCGTGAGCAGATTTCTTCCAACAGCGTTATCTCAAGCCCACGGAACAGTTCTGCCAGTTCTTCCGGCAGCGCGTCAAGGATTTCCGGCTGAAACGGATATTTCATTTGCTTTCCTCCGTTTCACGATTTCATCATAGTGCGGCTTCACGCGGATCACATTCCAGTCGCATTCTTCCGGAACTTTGCCGTAGAATATCACCCATTCCGGCGACAGCCGTTTTATCATTTCTTCGTAGCCACGAAGAAACAGCCGCTTGCTTTCCTTGTTCTGCTGTGTGCCTACCGAACTAACTGCAACTATTCCTCCGACTGGCTCGCCATCAAAGCACCAATCGTAACTATCCTCGTCGCTCCATGAAATAGATGGGTAGACCGTCATGCCGTGGAGTTGCCAGTATGCCGCCATCCAGTGTTTGCGGTAATGGTTGTATATCTGCATGGCAAGCGGCATATCCGTGTATGTGGAGAAGTCCGGCGCACATACCGCCGCAAACTGCGATAGCTTAGGTGTGTATTTGTCCGGCGTGTTCCAGTGCCGGATAAATTGGTAATCGTCCACAAAGAAATGCACAATCTTGCTTTCCGGGTATTTTGCTGTGTAGTGGTAATTCACCGGAATAAATTCGCCCTGCGGATAAGCCTTGACCGGCTCAATCTGCGGAATGCTGTACTTGCCTACGCCGGAAAATGTGAACTTGTCCAGATTTTCAAAATTAATCATACGGGACGCCATGTACCGCTGCGCTTGTTAGCTCTGCGGTATTTCTTACCGTTTACTGTAACTTCCAACGCGCCGGACTTCTGCGCCGTTACAAAAGCATTGGAAACCGCCTTGTTTTCTGCCGCTTTCCTGTTTTTGCTGGACTGGTCGCGCAGTTTTCGCATATAGCTATCCATTTCGCCACGCGCTCTTGCAGCTCTATCTGCTGCACTACCTGTTTTCTGCGCCGTTGTCAGCCGTGCTGGCCCACTCGCATAAGGGTTGACCGCACCCGCGGCTGTTTTAAGTGCAGTTGTTGCGAGAGTTGCCATCTGCTTTACTGCGTCCTTCTTTTCAGCGTTGGACAGTTCAAGCCCATTGATTTCTGCGGCGTTCCGCTCGAATGTGCGCTTGATAATATCGCCCATATCCGTTACAGATGCCGCATTCGCACGGTCAATGTCTTGTTGCGCCAAGAACCGTGCGAGGCTCATACCGCGTCCGCGCCCAGCTTCTCCGGCACCAATGCCACCACCGGCTCCACCTCTACCGCCCATTACTCTACCTCCTGTTGCTGTTCTTCCGTCATGTCCTGCATCTTCGGCAGCGCCGCCTTTGCGGTGGCCTCATCTTCATTAAACCAACGCATGCGGAACTCCCAATCATTCATAATCCCAGCACTCAACATTTGCATATCCCGTTGAAAATCCGTATCTTTCGACTCAATAATGCTATCATCAAAATCAATGCTGATTTCAACGTTTTCATCAAGCCCCGCATTCATAGCCGTATTGCCTAACCTCAGCAATGTGCGGCATAGTTCCGTTATGGCCTGCTCCAACACGATTTCATGCTTTTTGATGGTGCGGAACATGGTAGAGTTTTCGCTGATGACCTGTGTGGCAGTCGCTACGCTGCCACCGTCAAAGCGGTAATAGGTTTCACCGAAGCCGCACTTGCTGGACAAAATGTTGAGCTGATCCTGAATACCGGTGTTGTGCTCCGCTGTCCGCAAGGTCATATCAATCGGCGTTATAACAGCCCCGTCCGATACATCTTCAGGCAGCACGTAAAATGCCACATCGCCGGGGTCAAACACAGGTTCTCCGTCAAGATACTTTGCCGCAGACGGTTTTACCATAATGCGCTTTTTGCCGAGTTTAAACTCATTGACATAGCTATCGTATGCAATGTCAACACCCTGCAATACGTCAATAGCGTTGGCATATACGGAAATGCCAGTTGGGAGTAAGTAATCGTAGTTATTGGCAATATTCAGCCGGTCAATCACAAATTGCCGTTTATCACTGCCGGTATGTACAACAGGCGGGATGCGCTCAAATCCCTTAACATTGACCAAGGTTTCATCCGCAAGCTGCTCATTATCATACCGATAAATGCGGTTCTCGATAACGTATTCTTCGCTATCCTCTTTGCGGTGGATTTGAAGATACAAATAATCGTGCCCGCTCCGCGTCACCACAGACGAAAAAGCGCACTCGCTGATATAGCCGTTCTGCCATGCCAACGGGTAAATGTTTTCAATCGTTACATAGTCCAGCACAATACCAGAGACGTTTCCGGGGACGATTTCACCGCTTTCGTTTACCTCTTGCCCTACAACACGAGGAATATATGCTACTGTGCCAAGAGCAGACTTCATTTCCTGCATCTCATTTGCCTTGACGGTAAAATTGTTTTCCGCCAAAACACGGTCAATAAACGCCTGCTCGTTCTGCCCCTCCAGCGTGATTTGAACTTTCTCGTTCATAAGCAGGTTAGCCCAATCCTCGCACAGCTTTTTCCCCATGCCAAGGGAATAACGCTTGCAGTTGACCATACTTTCGCCGTTGCGAACGCGGTAATTGTGAAACCCTTTAACGTTCCCTTGATACCAGCTTTTCCACTCCGCAACCTTGCTGTAAAACGCTTCGGGGATTGTAGCATAGCCCAACTGATTTAACTTTTGAATGATTGCGTTGCTCATGCGATAACTCCCATCCGGCGGGAAATACGCTCCAAAGCGTACCTTGTGGCATCAATCAAATGGTTATTTGCGTCAGGATAGCCGCTTATGATGTCCCCGTCTTTGTTTCGCTCGTATTCGTAATTTACAAATTCGTTATATGCGTTTGGCGTTCGCTTGCGGTCAATAACGATTTTCCGCCGCTGCAACCACTTCATCCCGTAGTCAACGGAACCGGGGCCTTTAACGGCCTCTTTTGCTGGCAACCCCATTGCGCGGTAATCTGCTGTGCTTTTTGGCTCCGCACTGTCACAAGTGATATATGCGTCCATATAATTGCGACTTTTAATCATACTTCCGCTTGCTTCGTTTGTGAGTTTGTTTTGATATATTTCGTCAATCAAAAAAATCGTTTCGCGTGCGCTGTCATAATGCAGCCGGATAAAAGCAAAGGGGTCAGGATACCAGCCCCAGTCAACACCCTGATAAATGCGGTCAAAATGCGAAATTTCATTGTCAGTGATTTCCCGCAATTCGAGGTTTTCAAACACATTGCCGCCAGTTCCGACCGGAATGCCAAGATATTCATGCTGATACGCCCGTTCATCCGTCTTTTTGAGATATTCGGCCTCATCAAGAAACTGCTGCCCCAGCCATTCAGGCGGTGCTTGCAGATACGTTGATTTGTGGCACAGACGGTCAGCGCGTTCCTCCAAACTGTCTTTGTTGGCCCAATTATCGCGGCTGATCGGCGGGTTATAGCTTTCAAAGTTCCAGTATTTCGAGCCGCCGCGCATGGTGGACTGCAAGATAGTACGTATCTCCGCCCGACCCGCAAACTGGTCTTTTTCCTCAAAGTGTGTTACGGCGATATAGCCAAACGGCACTTTGATAGATTTTATCTTCATGGGGTCATCAGCGCCCCGAAACATAATCTTTTGCCCGGTAGGCTTATATATCAGCTCCATAGGGGAAACTTTCGCTTCCCAAAATGCAGCCATACCTAATTCGCCAATGGCCCACATATATTGCGCGTACACACTGTCACGGATTGTATTTGCCACCTTACGCAGCACCAGCGCATGAGTGCCGGGATTGCGGATTAACAGCAGCGGCACAATGATTGACACAAACGAGGATTTGAGGGACCCACGCCCCCCGCTTTCATCGTAATGTGTATGGCCATGTTGAAAAACGTCCCGCGCTACGTCATAAAACGCAGGGCCTATCTTTTCTGACAGACGGATTTCAGACATCAATAACTATCTTTACGGGGTCAGCGCTGATTTTTGTCTCACTTACTTCACGCCAGCCAAAATTACAACCGAGAGAAAATTTAGCTCCGTTCGCACCGTCTTTATCGTAGAGCCGAGATTCGGCGTATTCCTCGCAACGTGACTTCGCGCGCGTAACCGTGTCCGCAAACTCTGGCCTTGCTTGATAATCAATCAGCGCCTGCCGGCCGGTAAACCCCAGCGACAGCGCCAGCCCTGTTACCGTCGGCGGCTTTTCGTCTAAAATAATCGGCCTTCCGTATTTATCTGTGGCAACATCGCCGTCAATCATAAGCGGTGTTCCTTTGCAGCTCTCAAAGTAAGCGTCAATAGCTTCCTGCATTGCCTTTACGCTTTTCCATTTTCTTGGCGCTCCGCCAGCCATACGCTCACTCCCTTTCGTTTTGCTACCAGCCCCCACCCCTTGGCCTTACATAGCAGACTTTACCCGCCCATGCGGCTTTCTGGAAGCTCTCAAACATGGGGTACACAGTTATTTCGGACCACACCGCGCTGCGCCTTTTCGTCAGCCGCACACTGTTTTTGCGGATTAACTGTCCGCCGCTGTGGCCACAGCTTGTGTGTACTTAACTTCTCGCGCTTCCTCGCCCGCTTGTGTGGTTGGTGCGGCATTGCAGTCCGGCCCTGCTTTAGCGCTTCAGGGAAAGTCCCAGTCACTCGCTGTGGTCTCCCCTTACGGGGCACCTATGCCGCATATTGGCCGTCTTTCTCGCTTAGATTGTCACACGCTACCGGCAACTACGCTCCGAAAAGTCGTAGCCCCTATTCCGTCAGGTCAAACCGGTCTTGACGCATCAAGACAAGCGCAGTTTTCAGCGAGCATTGTCATTTTCATGTGAGCCATGACGACAACGGTCTCACATTGTCCGGGCGCTACCCGGCCTCTGGTGCAGACGGCAGGACTTGAACCTGCGCATACCTCCTGGCGCGGTGCTCTGCCGACTGAGCTACGTCTGCAAATGTCCCCTCTGGGCCACATCGTTGAGAGGTGCGGGGAGCCCTGTCATTTTTGCCCTCAACCGCCCGCCCCGAAGGGCGGGCTATCAAGGGAGGAGTAAATGAAAAAAAGCAAGGATGCAGAAGCCCCGTTACACCCTCTGCACCCCTTATGCTAATATACTTTTTTCAAATGTTGCCCTTTTTAGTACAACTATTCGCCAAATCGCTCAATGTTGACATACGGCGCATACTCTTCCTTGATTGCGCACTCCTTGAGCTGGCAGCTTTCACAGTGGCTGGAAAACGGGCATCTCCTTTTTTCTGCTCTTGCAATACATCTTGAAACGGTCGACTTATTAACGCCAAACTTCTCGGCTATCTGGCTCATGCGCCAACCGCACTCAAAGTATAAGCGGAGATATTCAACCGTCTGCTCTCTCACGCCATCTCCCCCATTCCAATCTGCTCAAATTCAGGCTTCGCAAACAAGGGAGCAAGCATCTTTTCTTTCGCTGCCTCGTAAAACCCCTTGTCCACCTCAAACCCATAGGCGTTACGCCCCATCTCATAAGCTGCGCGAAGCGTCGATGCACTTCCGGCGCATGGGTCGATCACAACATCGTCGGGATCTGTAAACACGGAGATCAACTTTTTCAATACCGCAACCGGCTTTTGTGTCGGATGCACCTTTGGATATTGACTGCGCTTGTCCCTCTCCCACGCGAACCAATCAAATACCATGTGCCGCTCGCCATCCGAACCAACGTTACGGAATTTCGGCAGCTTGTCCCGGTAGAGGACGACCGCAAATTCTGTTGCACCTACTATTTTCATGTTGGCTTTCAGCACCTGTGCGGAGTAGTTTTTACAGAAAAACAGCGGATAGCTTTTCATGAACCCGTAGCGCTTTCCGTATTCAATTACCGTTTGCATTTGCTCAAACGCGCAAAACACGATCATTGCCGGAGCCTGCCCCTTTTCCTTCGGTTCCTTGCACAGCATACGATTACAGAAGTGCATGTACTCCGCAATTTTGAATGTTCCGTCCGTGTGGAAAAAGCTCTGCTTTGCAAGCTTACTTTCTCCGTTTTTGTTATCTCCGCCGTTGTACCACATCGGATTGCTTGCATAGGCGTCCACGCCGATGTTATAGGGGATATCCGCAATCACAAGCTGTGCTTTTGGAATATTGTATCGCTTAAAATTCTGAAAATTGTCATGGTATAACTCGCATTTCATGCCAGCACCTCCTCCGGTCGAAAACTCTCTTTGATCTCCTTTCCGTCTACCATGATCGCCACGGTCACATAGCGCCGCTGCGGATGGATGTACGTCACCACGCCGGTGCGGAGCCGCCGCAAGAATTCATCAAAACCTTTGTCCTGATCGCGCGCCACCCCTCGACCGGCTGCCACTTCAGCTTCCGCGTTTCCTTGTCGCATTCCGACCAAGGGCATTTTCCGCAGGCGTATTTGCATGACCAGCAAAGCGTCGAACTTTGTTCTGCCATTTATACTTCCTCCACCCATATGCCGAATCGCTCCAGCATCAGTTTTTTCTTGATGATATAGTCCTTTGTTTTAAAGCCCTTGGCGTCCTCTACGATCGTTTTCCCGTTGCGGGTATACACGAAGTCGGCTATGTATGTAACTGCCCTCACAGCGGCTCCTTTGGGCGTCCTCTGCGCCCCCACGAGCTTGTACGTCTGCTGTAGCTTCAAATCGTGTATTTCCCCCGCTTTCAGCAACAGCCGCAGCTCATCATAGCGGTCTGCCTCGTGCTTGCTGTCAAACGTAATGCCATGCCGCACGGTTTTGCGGTTGTGGTACTTGCCCGTTTTTTGAGCAAGTACCTTTTCAACCACTTGTTTTTGTGCCGCAGGCCCGAGACGCGCAAGGTCAGATGCCGTCAGGCTCATTTTCCCCTCCCGTCTGTCACCATGACCACGCGCACCTTGCCGAACTGCTCAAGCGCCATTGCCACGGCCTCCTTGGTCGCCAGCTTGTCGCCGTGGTCTTCGATGTCGATGATGATGCGGATCATGTGCCCTCCCTCCGCGCTCCGTAGCTGCAAAAATCGTCACCGTCAACTTCATTTGGGGATGAACCTTGTTCATAATCCCAGTGATAGCAATAGCCGAACGGCCTTCCGTTATAATATTTTCCGTTTTGTTCGAACTTAGTGCAGTCCTTGCACCGCACCACTGGCACAGAAGCATCTCTCGTTAGAGCAAGATAAGCGAGAGCAAGAGGCCGGCTATGATGCAATAGTTCATCTTCGTCCATGTATTGTGCGATATGTTCGATGGTTGCAATAGCTTCTTGTTTCAAATCAACGTCGCCAAGATCATTTGTATAGTGTATTAGTTTTTCCCTAAGCCTCATTGTCCGCACCTCCGTCCATCTTTGCGCCGCAGTTGTAACAGAACCGAAATGCGGGTCTGTCATCAGGGTCGTCGTAATCGTCCGGTAATTCTTCCTTACAATGAGAGCATCTCCAACCCCATTCTCTTTCATATCCTGTAGATGGCGTCCCTGTTTCTTCATCAAACCATTCCCACCGCCCATGCACCACCGGGGCAACGTCGGCGGCGGGGATTTCCGAGAAAATGTCCACAAGGTCTGCCATTGGTACTTTAAAGATTCCCGCGACTTTTTCTGCCGCGTCAGCCCTCCTGTTCCATGCTTCGACCACCATTTCTACGGCGTTGCTTTCGTACTCCATGTTGTCCGTCAGAATCCTTGTACCTGCATAGCATTTAGAGCAAATTACTCTTACGCCGTTACCTACAAATAGCCGCGCTTTACCTCCGCAAAACGGGCACGGTTTCAGTTCAGTCATCTTTCATCGCCTCCACATAGCACCAGCTCTGGGGCGGGCGCTTAATGTCACCGCCCCATTTTTTGCAGTCTGTGCATTCCCGTGCGATTCTTTCCATGCAGAATACACATGGGTCAGTTGCACGCTGGAACTCGCTTAGTTCCCGCGGCTGGTCATAGATCAGCAGGTCGGAGATGTGCCAGCCGTAGCCGGTTTTCCCGTTGCCGATGTAGTCAGCAAGCTCCTCGTATGTAAGACAAGATCGCTCCATGTGCTCGAAAAGCCAGTTCTGAATGCTGCCATTGTCGAAAACATTGATGGGAAATATCTGGTCACAGGTAAACTCTCCAATGACCTTGCCGCCGCCGTAAAACTGTGGCCTTGGATAGTCCGTCGCAATGAAGTCCTCGTGCGGATATTTTGGCAGCGTGCAGTAGATATAGCACTTAAACGGCGTGTTCATCTTCGGGCGTGTCTTGCGCACCTCAATAGTCTTTTCGCCGTTGGCAATCTTTTCGCACCACTTCGGGCGGATACTCAGCATGACAGCCTTGCTCATTTTGCTTTGCCCTCCGTCATCTCTTCCAAAATATCGATTAGCAAAGACTGGATAGCGTCCAGCTTCGCATAAATCATTTCGTCATAAATTCCCGTTGCCATTTCGAATTTCGTCCAATTCTTTCTCCGCCTCCTCGCGGGTGAGAAATACGGTCTTTCCTATGAACCTTCCCGCATCTGGAAAGAACGGGGTCATATCAATGCCCAACCGTCTTTGCCTTGCGAAGTATTTCATGTTTTGGACTTCATGTTCTGAGATATTTCCGTCGAACACTCTGTATAATTTATCGCCCACCTTGCACGGCAGCACCACCAGCCGCCCGTCCTTGTCGGCCTCGGCCAGCTCGCGCAGGCGGTCGGTGCTGATGTCTTTCACCGCTTCCAGACGCAGCGCATTCTCGGTGCGCAGCGCCTGCCCTCTGCCGTAAACATTTATGACCTGCTCAATTTCCTCCGGCGTCCACCCCGTGTCCTCGTAGGCGGCGAGGCGGCTCCACGCCGCTTCTTCCCACTTGCAATTCATGGCGCAGTTCCCGCCAACTTCGAGGCATTCGGGGCCGCGAAAATGTGTGCAGCAGATACCGTTTTCGTGCGATGTTTGCTTGCTATGTTTTGTCAGGCGTTCCATCACTCCACCTCCTGCATCCAAAACTCGCGGCGGCAAGTATCACAGCCTCTTCCAGTCGGGCAATGCCCGCGTAACGTTGTATCAACAAGGCATGGGTCTAAAGCAACGTTATGTGTGTTCGTATATATTGGCGCATTTGGAAACTGCTCCAGAAACACGCTCTGCCGCGTCTTGCGCGGGTGCGCAGCAGACCATTCCTCGACGATGGTCACAATGTTGTCATCATCAACCATTCCTTCCAATGCACTGCACTCGCAGTCTTTTGCGGGGCATTGATAGCAGTCCCCGGCATGGTGGTAAAAGCGGCACATTCGGTCGCGTTCTTTGATAAACTTCACAGCGTCCATCACATATCCCTCCATTTGCACCCGTCACAGGCCCCCTCATGGGCCAGCGTGTAGTTTCCGCATTTCAGGCACAGTTCGTTCCGCAGGGCGTCAATTTCTTTCGCCTGCGCCTCGATCAAGTCAGCGGCTTCCGCCAGATCGTCGCACAGGGTAATGGGCGTTTCCCATTGATTCCCCTCCGCCCATTCTGCGTGCTCACGCAACGCATTTACGAGTTTTTGATCTCTCATAGTTCCTCCCCAACGTCTCTTCCCCATTGCTCCGCCATAGCTTTGGCGATGCCAGGGAAGGTTTTGCTTCTTGCTTTTGCCGTACGCGGGTCATTCCATCGCATAATCTTACCAGTCTCGTCTTTTGCATAGTTTGCGCTTGCTCCCACACTGTATCCACCTGGCAAAATATCTCCTGCATCTACAATGTTTGTCGGTCGCAAAGCGGGTAAGCCTTTTAGCCATAGGCAAGTCTTTTTTCTTGCGTGGTTCCCGAATTCATACGGCTGGATAATACAGTCAGGCTTACGATAGTGTGTAGACATATATCCGACCGGATTTTCTACCGCGATTTTACAAACGTTGGCATTTACAAAGGCCAGGAAAAACGCCGCAGATTCTTCCCGCAACTGCAACCGTTTGACCGCCTTTTCGCCATATCTTTCCGTGTTAAACCAGCGATTCCCGGTAACAGTTAAGTATGTGCACGGCGGGTGCGCGATCAGCAAGTCCCACTTGTCGATGTCATGCGTCTGCCCGTCCATTGTGGTCACTTGCCCCCCCTCGATGGCCTTGAGCGCATCGCCCATGATATGCCACTCCGGGTGTCCGCCGGACGGCTCCTGAATGTCGCAGGAATATGCCTCATGCCCCAATGTGCGGAACGCCTTACATACTTCCTGCGATTCCTCGCAGGCAACTAAAACCCTCATCTCAATATCTCACTCCGATGTAATCCAGAACCCGACCATAGCCAAGCCCCCTTTCGTTGGGTTTCCATAGCCCATCCGCGGGGTCAAACTCCCCGCCTCCGATGCAAAACTCATAGTGTTTCGGATGCGTGTGCTTCATGCGCTCAAAACGATTCTCGCCTTTTTCGAGATGAGCACCGAACGCGCAGAACATGCACCCCGTGCGCTGGCATCCCGTGCAATGCAGTTTGCAGTCGATCAGCGTTTCGGTGTAGTCGTTCTCGCCGTCGCTGGACACGATATCGCCATAGACGCTTGCGATAGGGATTTCCCGATCTACGATAAACCGAAGCACGTCCTGCTCCGTCCAGAAACTCATGGGTTTTCCAGCGGGATGTTTACCTTCAAACGCATTGCACCCAGTTTTTAACCACACCTTCGTTCTTAACCGACTTTCCTGCGCCATTGTAGCCATAGTAGGGACACGCTGCGTTTTTCTCGCATAGCCGTTCATGGGCTGCTTTTTCATTACCGCGCAGCATTTTGACGATATCGCGAATGGTGCAAATAAAAGATACTCCCACTTTTGACAGTTAAAATCGCTTGGAGTTCCGTTACTTCTCAAATATTCTCCACGAAGTCGAGCCGCAGAACGTCCGTCCGGCTTTATCCGCGCTTCTTCGACATACGCGGCCACCTCTTTGCTCACGATGCTATACCCGTACTTCGTCACCACCTGTCGAATGTTCATCTTCGGACGCAGCCGAGTAAGGTTGATCGTCACGCGAGGAAACTTCTTCCGCAGCCAGTCCGTATATTCGTTTACGAACTTCTGAATTTCTGGATATTCCAGCCCCGTATTGATGAATACGAGGTTCAGCGGCCACGGCGGCGTGTGGAAATGTGAGAGCCAGTTTGCGGCAAGGTAGGCCAGCACGGTTGAATCCTTGCCGCCGGAAAAGCTCACATAGACTTTCCCGTCCCATGCTGTGACCCACTCCTCGATCTTGCCGTAGGTGATGATCTCCTTGTACTCGGTGTCAAGGGACATCAACTCTTTGGCTTTCTCGGGCAGAATCGGCGTGTTGGTGTATTCTGTCATGTCTCCTCCGGCCATTCCGGCAGCGGCATCCAGTGCGTGACGGTGCATGGCAGAGCCACACATATCCATGTTTTCGCCTCTGCATGATAGTTTCCTATGTCCACGCCAAAATAGGGGCTGTAAATCATGTAGTTCACAAGCTCGGAAGTCTCATCGTTTCGCCACACCTCCGGCAGGCGCTCCGTCACGGGGATCCACCGTGTCCGCTCCTGCGCCACGGCGATCTCCTCGGCATAGCGTGCGCAGCGGTCGGTCAGCTTTTCGATCAGATCGGCGGCTGCGTCCAGCAGCTCCCGCTTGCTGCGGCTCTCTGTTACGCGCAGGGCGGACACAATCTCTTTTTCTGTCATTTTCATTTCCTCCTCAGATATTCTTTCATTTCAGCCGGTAGTTTTTGGATCCGGTAATATTCAGTACGCAGCCTTTCGACCGCTCCGCAATGCGCGAGCCTATCGCCTCGTCCCAGTCCAGAACGCGTGAGATCGTCCACTCGGAGCTGATGATTGTCACAAGGCTTGGCTTGATATACCGCGCATTGAGCAGATCAAACGCAATGTTGCGATCAGCCTCTGTCGCCGTTCCCTTGAGAAAATCGTCGATGTAAAGCACCTTGACACTTTTCAGCGGATCAATGGCATCTTGATATGCCTCGGCATCGTTGACCTTTGCCTTGATGGCCGGAATATCCGCACGCCATTGCACATAGCGCACCGGTAACCCGGCGTCCATGAGCTTCCCGCACATCGCCGTGCAAAGATGTGTTTTCCCGCTGCCGGGGCTTCCTCCGGCGTAAAACCATCTTCCGCGCCAATCGGCAAGATAGCGTTCCACTGCCTCTTTGGCCTGCTTCTGCCACGGCTCAGTCGCGCGGTAGTTCTCCATCGTGCATCTCTGCAAAAGCTCTTTAAGCCCGCTTCTTTCGATGCGTTGCAGATTTCTTTTGCGGATGGAGCATTCGCACTCCCGGTACTCCGCGTTTCCGTCTGCTGACCTCCGCACGGTGTAGCCAACACCGCCGCAGAGGGGACACTCGTTAGAGATTGACGGCTCCGGGGACGTTCCATTTTTTCGCATCTCTTTCAGTATCGTGACCATGTCCATTCATCACGCCCCCTTTCTTCTCCAGCTCGCGCTTTTCCCATAGCTGGAATTTCTGTTGCCAGTTGTAGACCGGCTTTCCCTCGGTGTCCCTCCACCCGGCGACGGAATAAAACTCGTAGAATGGTCTGGGGTCAATAAGCCCTCCGCGCAGCTTGGCATATTCGGCAACCTCGTCAAACGTGGGGGCCGTGCGCGGTAAGGGGGGAGGGGGGGATATATAGTCTTTGTCTTTGTCTTTGTCTTTGTCATAGCTTGATTTGCTTGGCAAGTTTGGCATTTGCTTTTTTTGCTTGGCAAATCCTGCATTTGCTTGTTTTGCTTCAGCTCCGATCTTCCCGGCCTTGCTTCGCGCCTCGGATAATCCAGTCATTGCAGCGTTGTCCCTGTCGATCTGCGCCCTCATCATAGGGAAAAGAAACCGTTCGTTCCCGCCAAGCTGCGGGGCTTCGCCCGTCCTTGCGTATTCTAACAAGGAAGTGAAAAGCCTCCCCCTCTCAGCGTTACCGAGTGGCTCTATTGCGTCTAAGTAATCGACAAACAGCTTGATGTAAGTCATATCCGCCATGCGCTCACTCCTTATAGGGGAGCAAGCCAATCGAAACGCCGTGCTGCGTCAAAATGTCGGCAATATCGTCTGCCTCAGACTGCGTTAATCCGATGATGCGGATTAAATTTCCGGACGGGTCGGCAGCGTCCAAAATATTGTCGCTGTCATAAATCAACACATCGTATCTCATCCCGCACCTCCATCAAAACGGAAGGTCCCCGTCGTCCTCGATCTCTGCAAACTCGCCCGGGCTGCTTGATGCGGAACTGTATGAAGCAGGACTGTATGAAGCAGGCCCCTCCTGCGGCTTGCTGTCGGCAAAGTACACGCTATTGGCGATGATCTCGACCGCGCGGCGCTTATTGCCGTCCTTGTCGGTCCAGTCTCGCGCCTGCAAGCGGCCGTCTACCACCACCTTGCGCCCCTTGGCACAGTATTGCGCGGCAAACTCCGCCGTGCGCTCCCACGCGACCACATCAAACCAGTCCGTTCCGGCATCCTTACCGTCGCGGTCGACGGCGATGGGAAAGCTGGTGACCGCCTTTCCGCTCTGCGTGCGGCGCAGCTCAAGGTCCTTTCCAATGCGTCCCATGACGCTGATCCTGTTCAAGCTCATTTCAATTCCTCCCTGTTTTTTCTGTAAATCATGTTCTCCCGTGTCCAACCTGGATATTTCGTTTCGAGGTAGCCGACGATGCAGGCGTATAGCGCCGTCCTCTGCGGTCCCCCGTCAAAGGCTCGGTGGCAGGAGGGGCAGAGCGTCACAATGTTCTGCTCGATGCCTCTGCCGCCCTGTGAGCGCCGTATAACGTGCGCTACAGGTTCTCCGTTGTTCCGCCCGCATAGAATGCAGCGCCCGCCGTCGCGCTCGTATACGGCCTCCTTGACGCTTTTGGGGATGGACGTGGCCTTTGTCATTTTGTGCATCGCCAATCCTCCTTCAGCGCGTCAAGCTGCTGTGGGGTCAAGGTCTCGATGCCCACCGCCTTGCAGTCCTGCACGATGTTGTCGATCAGGCGGGACATCTGCTTTGTGTCAAAGGTAGACGAACCGTAATACAGCACCACGTTCTTGCAGCCGTCAATTTTGCTGTCCATCACTTCCGTCTGCCAGCCGATACCGTTCTTGTTCCAGCCGCCGCATAGCTTCTGTACGGCTTTCTCTCGCACGCAGACGGTTTCCGTGTTCCCGCCGACATCTTTCACGGCCTGCCGGTAAACCTCGCTTGTAGGCGTTCCTGTGGCTTCTGCGAGCTTGTCCATCAATACCCATGCGTAAGCGTTGGCATCGAGGCTTCGCTTCTCGCGGTGCTTCTTCACGGTCACGTCAACGTCTGTCTCGTGCAACTCGTCATACAATGCGCCGACGTTCTCCCGCGTGGCGATGGTGAGCAGATACCCACCATCGCGCGCAAGGGATAGATCATGCAGTCGGGCTTTCATTGGCTTTCCTCTTTTCCATGCAAGCCCAGCAGAGCGGCACCCCGTATTTCTTCATCGCGCCTTTGGAGATGTCGCTCACACGATAGAGCTTTCCGTTAAAGGACTGCGGTGTGATCGGCTGCTTGCAGTCTTGGCAGGTGTAGTCAAACTGTTCCTTGTACGCCTGATTGAAGGATTCCATCTCGGCCTTGCTCGGCTTCTGCTCTGCGGTTCTTGGCGTGTACTTGGTCGCGTCCTTCGCCCAATACACATCCGCGCCAAACCCGAGCGCCTTGCAGGCAACGGAGATAGCATCGGTCAGCGCCATCTTGAAGCACTCGTCAGAGGTGTAAAGGCCGTTTCGTTCGCTGGCGACAAACGCGCTGCCGCCTGTGCCGGGGATCGCATCTGACCACGCACCATCGACCTTAATGAAAAGGTTTATGTCCACAAATGCGGAAACCTCGTTGTTCGCGCCCTGTTCCAACCGCTTATCCGTGATTATGTACTTCCATCCAATTCCGCAGGGGCCGAACTGCTCCGTCAGCGCCTTAATGCGCCACATGGGGTTAATGTCGGTCTTGCCTTTCAGTCTCCCCGCCTGGATTTCACGCTGTGCGGACGGCGGGACTTGCCGCACGCTTTCATAAATTCCAAGGTTCTCCATTTTCTTCTTCCTCCAAAGTAAGCGGGCAGTTTCGCCCGGTGTATTTGTCCGGCCACGGAATGACTTCATCCGTAAGCCCGCAGCGCTTGCTTGACCGTCTGTAAAACCGGCAGGCTTCGCAGGCTATGTATGCCGTGCCTTTGCGGTCAATTGGGAAATAGGTCGTTACCGACGCCGTGCCTTTCAGGTAACCGGAAGTGCCGTCATCCAGATTCGGCATCGTCCTCCACCTCCTCAAACCATTCCTCGCCGCAGAACGGGCACTCGGCGACCGTCCGCGTTTCTATTCCGTTCTCGCCGTCAAGGTTCTCGCGTACCTGATAAGTGTACGGCTCAAAGAAGATCGCGTGGCAGGCTTCGCATTTGTAAACCATGTAAATTACGACCTCCCCGCTTTCCGTATCATCTCCGACAGGCCGTATGTCCGCCCGACAATGGACGCTATCCGCGCCATCTCGATCTTGCGGAGCAACTCGGCTTCTGCCGGATCGTTTGACAAATAGTAGCCCTTGCCAAAGTTCATGATGCAGTATTCCTCGCCGTCCTCCTCGCATCGTGCCGCCTCGATCACCTTGCGCAAGTGCCGGTCTGTCCAGCCGGTCATTTCGCAGAGCTGCCAGCGGCGCAGCGCGTTTTGGGCGCCGACGCGAAGATGGTTTCGCAGAGTGATAACATCGTCCGTCATGGAGACACCTCGGTAAACTCTCCATCAATAAGTTTGTACCATGTATCAGCCTTGATCCGCTCGCCGTCAACATACTCGGTCTTAACGAATTTTGGAACGCACCCATGCTTGCCTTCGGAATATTCCCATTCAGCAAGAGTAATCCAGCTCCCCGCTTTTGCTTTAACAGCAGAGTCGTGACCTGCGCAGCAGATAACCGAATCTTCACCCGCACTTTCAATCTGAGCGGAGTAGCCGCTGCTGCCGATCTTGGCGGAGTTGCCGCTGCTGCCGATCCTGGCG
>UMKX01019515.1_pt1 | contig 27153 bp, 20 predicted proteins | sample 1966471 | NCBI WGS metagenome assembly UMKX01 (sample SAMEA4836188, study PRJEB28245) | human gut metagenome | biome: gut microbiome; material: fecal sample | place: Denmark | collected 2008
GGAGACCGGCTCATGCTCCCAGATGATCTCCGCAAAGCGCATCTCCACAGCTCCCATGGTATATTCCGACATTGCAATTCCTTCCTTTCTGTTCTCTCTGTATCTATGATGTCTTATAACGCAAAATGGTTTACAAGTTGTAACGTTTTTATGTTACATCATGTAAACCATTTCTGTCAATGCCTATTTTTTATCTGCTAAGGTAAAAGTTTCTCTTATACTGGAAACTTTTTTTATTTTTATCAATTGTTTCCAGTATAAGTTTTATCACCCACCATATGGCATCAAGTCATTAAAAGTCGCCCAAGCCTCCTCGGCAGTGTAATCCGCCAGCTTAAGCCACCCGGTGACACCATTCTCGGTCTCCACGCAGAGCCACTGTCTGCCGGCATCTAGATAAAGGAAATAGACTCCGTGATCTGCGTTGATGGTAAAGCGTTCGCTGCCGGCATCCGGAGTCCGGCAGACTTCCAGATCCTTATTGAGTCCGTGCAGGACCGCCTGCTCCGGCAGATCATAGCGGTCTGTGGGGATCTCCGCCAGCCTTCCGTCACTTCCGATGCGGTATATGATCCGCAGATTCTCTCTCTGCAGGATATAATCATAGCTTTGGGTGGTGATGATCTGGCCGTTTTCCACCCAGATCTCCCGGATATCCTGCGCGAAGCTTCCTACCTCCTGTAGTTCCCCGTTCTCATAGCTGAACAGGAAACTCTCGCACTGTCCGAACTCGTCCCTACGCATCAGTGCCAGCAATATCTGTCTGCCATCCGGGCTGAACGCATAGATGCTGTTCCCCAGATTCTGTGCTGTCCGCGTCTCGCCTCTTGTAGTGTTCACCTCAAATACATACTTGTCCAGGGGCGAATGGTCCAGCTCGTTTACTGCCTGTGCCATCTGGGGCCGCAATATGATCCGCTCTGCACTGCCGTTCCCATCGAGATCAAGCAGGGCATAAGTCTCCTGCGCTGCCCGCTCGGACAGATTGAATACGACTCCCACATTCGTCATAATATCCCGTCTCTGTGCTGCTGCATAAGCATCCGCTTCCTCTGTCGTCAGATCTGCCGCCACCTTCCCATTCCAGACCGGCTGGTTGGACAGAAGCGGAAGTTTCATCTGGGCGGTTCCGTTGCTCTGACTCAGGATCCAATAACCGTCTTCCGCAGTAAGCATGTCTGCGGAGAAATCCTGCGCTTCCGACGGCAGCTTCCAGTCCGTGACCCCGTTTTCTCCGGTCTGTCCCGAAGTATCATATTCTCTGATCGTGTCGATCCAGATTTCCAGATCTCCATCCTGATAATCAGAAGCTGCAAAATAGTACAATCGGACACTATCCTGTTGCTTCAGATAAGCCATCTCCTGCCTATAACTGTCAGACGTATAGTAATTTCCCACATTCTGGTAAACCGTGGAACGTCCCTCTGCCGCACATCCCGGCGCTATATATCCCGGAACCATACAATTTAGTCCGGCGTCGTCCCCGGTGGCCGCATAAATACCGTAGCTGGAGACCTGATAAGTAGCAGCAACATCCGCAAAAGATCCGGGGGATACCTTTACATACACCCATTTTTTCGACAGTTCTGCCACGGTAGCCCAATTTTCATCCCTGGGTCCGTATTCCGCATAGACCACTCTGGCCTGATTTTCTCCATCCAGAGGACCGGTAGAATGCCGGCCTTTACTGTCGATGTCTCCCAGGGAGAGCATCCAGATCTGACTGCTCTCCTCCGCAAATACCATGGGAATATCGATACCGGATCCATCAGCGAAAATATAATGTACGTTTGCCACAGAACCTTCGCCGGGTCTTGTGGAATCCTTTTGGAAAAATAAATACTGCCTCCCGGCTTCATAGAGCAGTTCCGTCATTTCCCCGCTGCCACTCTGCAGATTCAGCAACGTTTCCGCAGCCTTCACCGGATCCTTGTAGGTCTCATGGGCAACGGCATCTCCGTCTAAAATCCGCTGATGCAGTTTCCGCGCCGCGACACCATCGTAGCCAAGATACTGGATGCCGTCCTGTCCGGCAAAAGACCGGGTATCCTCCAAGGCAGACACATCAAACAGGCCACTGAACTCTTCCCTGCTGTGGATACCCTGCTCAAATACCGTCAGCCATTCCGTTTTGGCAGCCTCATAGTCCACTTCACCCGCCGTTAAATCCCCTTCCGCTGTTTCATCCGACGTTCCTGTCATGTCTGTCGCATCCGCCCCAGTCTCCGTATCATTATCCGCATTTACTGCATCTGTTCCACCGCCAGGGTTGCTACACAGGCATACCACCAATATCACAAGCACCGCCACCGCACCAACCAGCATCCAGAACGGCGGCTTGCGGTAGTCCAACACGTGCCGGATACGATTCTTCACATGATCTTCTCCAAAAGAAAGCAGTGCGCAGATGGAACCGCCCCGATAGCGTTTCCATTCCCCACCGGAAGCCTCTTCCAACAATGTATAGGAATAAATTTTCTTGCTCTCTTCACCGAGAAGCTTCACAACTTTTTCATCACAGGACATCTCGCAGTCCATATTCATCAAATAAAATGCCAGCCACACCAGTGGGTTGAACCAGTGCACACAGCAAATCAGCAGAGCTGCCGGTTTGAAAAGATAATCCCTGCGCTGCAAATGCACTCTCTCGTGGCACAGCACAACGTTTCTGCTCTCCGGATCCAGACCCGAAGAGAGATAGATCACCGGATGGACCAACCCCATGACGAAGGAAAGATGTCCTCCATCGATCTCGCAGATTCCCGGTTCTACCTGTCTGACACCGCTGTCAGGTCGGTGAATCCGGTTACGCATACGCAGGTAGGAAAAGGCATGATAACCCATAAATCCCGCCATTCCTAGCAGCCATACGATCGAAAGGCCACGGAAAGTTTGCAAAGATCCATCCGCATTATACCGGTTATCCACCGGGTAACCATCATCCAAGGCATTCGTAACATTACCCGGTGCCTGTATTCCGCCGACACCGTCATCTCCAATTTCATTCATACCTTCTACGTTTCCATCCTGTCCCAGTGCAGGTGCAGAACCTTCCCTATTTCCGGCGGCTTCTAAAGACCCGGAAATAGGATTTTCCGTATTATCCGCCCCGGACAGCACGACATCCACAGTATTGTCTCCAAGGAGGATGCCATTATAAACTCCCTCATTGTCAACTGATCCGGCACTGTTCCCGGCAGTCAACTGTGCAGAGGTTGTCGCCGTCCCTACTGTCAACAGACGCTCCGGGATCAGACTGATCCTGGTCCCCGGCAGCACCGGACAACATAACCGCACAAATACGATTCCCCACAGCAAATAGGAACACCATTTCGGGGCTTTTTTCAGTAAAAATCTGGCCAATATCACCAACAAAATACAATAGCTTCCCACCAGACTTAGCCGCCATATACTGTCAAACATACGATAGATGCCTTCCATCATAAAGTCCCTCCTGTGCTCTCTGCTTCCCTATCTGCGGAAGCTCCGCTCTCTGTCATCCCTGTTCTGTAACGCTCCGAAGCTTATTAATTTTCCGTCCCGGTAGCTTAGGCTTGCGCAATCGCCTTCCTGCAATTCGCTGTAAATTCTGTCGGAGACTTCTAATGTGATCTGCTCGCTCTCTTTTTCCAGATTTTCAAAAATGACGCTCTTGACGTTTTCCGTCTCGGTTACTCCGGAATTTACCGTACCGTTTGCCAGATATACTGGTTGGTTCACCACGGTAGCCTCTCCCTTGCTGAATACTTTTGCACGATTCACCGTATGATATCCCCGTTGCCAGTTCCGTAAGCTCCGCACCAGAAGATTCAGAAGATATCCCAGGATTACTACGGTGAACAGGACTGCCAATATGTTTTCCACCGGACTGAAACTTAACTGCTGCATCATAAGCACAACCTCCCCTTATTTCATTATTTATCTCATTTCACAGTATCATTTATGATATCCTTGTATACTTCTAACAGCCACCGGAAAAACTCCGGTGACTGTTTTTTCACACTTTACCCTGCAAAATATAAACCGCTGAAATAATCACTGTAATCCGTTCCATCCCGTAACCGAAACCACCCCTTCACGCCGTCCGTAACCTCGATGCAGATCCATTCCTGCGTTGCGTCCAGCTTCGTCATGCGTACTTTGCGTCCTTTGGGCAGCACAAAGGTCTCATCATCGTCCGGTGTACGGTAGAGCGTTATATCCTGCCGCAGCTCCACTTCCTCCCATGCACTTAATACATATTCCTCCTGTGGCACTTCCCGGAGCTTTCCGTTTGATGTTACCTGATAGATTCTCTGGATGTAATCGTTCTGCACCACAAAATAGGGTTCGGTGATAACCATCTGTCCATCCTGTATCCATGCCTTTCGCAGGTCCTGTGCGAGCCGGTCTGTTTCCACCAGTTTTCTGTCTTCATAGTGGTAGATTCGGGTCAATGGATCTGCGCTTTCGCCGTCATCATACAATGCGATCAGGAGCTGTTCCCCATCCGGGCTGAAAGCGAAGATTGAATTGCTCATATTTCCCGTGCTGTCCGGAATCTCAGCCGTCTGCCCGTCTATCTCCAACACTGCATCCCGCAGGTCATAGCAATTCATCTGACCCAGTCCCAAATTTACACAAATCATATATTCCTCGAAAGAATATCCCGTTACCTGCTCCGCAGGATGCAGAGAAATCTTCTCCGGCACACCATCACCATCCAGATCTAACTGCGCCAATGTCTCGGTTTCTGCCCGCTCCGATACATCAAATACCACACCCGGATAGGCCAAAATGTCTGCTCTTTCGATGTGCTGGCTATCCGCCCCGCTAAGCGCAAACCGCATACTTATGGATGGATTACTATTGTAAATGTCATAATATCCGTCATGAACATGAAGCGTCGTGTCGCTGTTGAGCTGCAAATCCACCGGCAGAACCGTATCGGTGACAGTATGGGTACTCATGTCAAACTCCCGAAGTACCCTCGGCATCCACTCATCCGTCATAAGATGCGCCTCATCGGGATCTGTCAGATAATAGACCTTGCCACCGCTCCATTCCGTCACATCCGGCAGATCTTTTTGCAGCTGTGTATAGGCTTCTGATGTGTCATATGCGCTCCGCTCACAGGTAACGTCATACCAGCCCGCTGCCATGATGCGTTCCGCATGAATGCAGCGAAACACACTGCCGGAAGTTCCCCCTGATTCACTCATAGTATAGATCCCGTAATTTGAAATCTGTACATGTGGGTAATAGGCCGAATAACTGCCAGCATCCACAGGATACCAATCCATCCAGCCCCAGTAGACCGCTCTGTCCGGTTGTCGAAGTTCGTACTCCCCATAGACCCTTCTGGTACAGATATCACCGGTAAGCGGACCATATTGCAAATCCTCCGCACTGCCAGGATCTCCAAAGGACAAAAGCCACAGCTGCGTCATCTCCTCCGCCATGACCATGGGTACATCTACGGAAGATCCATCTGCAAAAGTATAATGTACATTCACCACAGAGCCTTCTCCCGGCCGGTCAGAGTCCTCCCGATAATAAGGATATTGCCGTCCTGCCGGATACAGCGTCTCGGTCACGGCTCCGCTTCCATCACCCAGATGCAACAGTGACACCGCTGCCGTTACCGGATCTGTATATTTTCTATAAGTCTCGGATGCAGATTCTTCCATCAGTGCTTTGAATATCGCATACGCAGCATTCGTATTGTTTTCACGTGACAGCAGGTCATAAGCCACTTGATCCGCTGCAAAGGAATGCTTTTCTTCGATTGCTTCCACATCAAAAACAGCGGCAAAATCTTCTCTGCTATGAATCGTTACCTTTGCAAAATCTTCCGGTGTTGTGATGCTGTCCGGAAACTGCGCAATATTTCCACTCGTCTCCGCATTGCTGTCTACATCCGTTGCTACCCTTGCGCCGTTGTCTGTATCTGCACGATCCGCCGTGCCTGCCCCGTTCCCACTTCCACCGGGGTTGCTACACAGGCATACCACCAATATCACAAGCACCGCCACCGCACCAGCCAGCATCCAGAACGGCGGCTTGCGATAATCCAGCACATGGCGGATCCTGTTCTTCACATGATCTTCACCAAAAGAAAGCAAGGCACAGATGGAACCGCCACGATAGCGTTTCCATTCGCCGCCGGAAGCCTCTTCCAGCAGGGTATAGGAATAAATTTTCTTGCTCTCTTCACCGAGAAGCTTCATAACTTTTTCATCACAGGACATCTCGCAGTCCATATTCATCAGATAAAATGCCAGCCACACCAGCGGATTGAACCAGTGGACACAGCAGATTACTAACGCTAGCGGTTTCCACAGATAATCTCTTCGCTGTAAGTGCACCCGCTCATGGCACAGAACAACTTTTCTGCTCTCGGGATCTAAGCCCGAAGACAGATAGATCACCGGATGGATCAGTCCCATGACGAAGGACAGATGCCCACCGTCGATCTCGCAGATCCCAGGTTCCACCTGTCTGACACCGCTGTCAAGTCTGCGGATCCGATGACGCATGCGCAGATAGGAAAAAGCATGATATCCCAGGAAGCCAAGCATTCCTGCCAGCCATACCATGGATAATACACGGAACCACACCGGGTATGTCCATGCGCGGGCGTCAGTACCCGTTCCGGCAGATGTACCCAAAATCACTGCATCTGTTCCACTGGCTGCCACCCCTGCAACCGTAGCTCCACTTTCTATTCTCGCAGTTCCCAAGGAAAAATCCTGCGTGCCGTCAGCGTTCATGACAGTGTTGTCATTTCCCACAGTCATCGTTTTTTCTGCCGCATGGCTGTCCGGTACTTCCTCCGCAGCGTGCTCCCGCCACAGCGCATCCCCGTTATTCTTCATAGCGTTGCCCTCGGTAAGATCACGATGATCCGCACCCGTTGTCTGCTGCCCTGACATCATCTCAGTCCCCACCGACAACAATCTCTCCGGAATCAGGCTGATTCCCGTCTCCGGCAACACCGGGCAGCACAGCCGCACGAACACGATTCCCCATAACAGATAGGAGCACCATTTTGGTGCTTTTTGCAACAAAAGTCTGGCGAGGAGCACCAGTAGCACGCAGTATCCTCCCACCAGACTTAAGTTCCAAACACCGTCAAATATTCTGTAGATATTCTCACCCATAAGCCCCTCCTGTCCTGCCCCCCGGCAAGGCATAGTCGATGTTTTATAGACTCTTTGTAATTATAGTCTACATTCTACCGACCCATCTGTCAAGTAAGAAATCTAATTCTGTTGCCCCTCTTCTTCCGGATTCCAGTCACTTACTGTCAGCTCCGGCTCTTCTTCCGAGCGCAATACCTCCGCATGCATTTCAAAATCCAGCACGCAGTCTCTATGGATTTCCTCTGTCTTCCCGGTAGTCATGGAAGTGCCGGTCCCCCGGAACAAGATCACTGTCTTTCCATCTCCTATGGTCACATCCGAAGTGACATATAACGGTTTCCGATACTGTTCACTGATCCACACAAAAACCTCATTGGTTGCTTCCCAATACTGCCGCAGTTCCTCACCATACTGCTTCGCATACCCCTGTCCGATGTGGGATCTGCTGCGAATGGAACAGATGGGATAGGACCGGTAGAGATCTTCACTACGATCATGGCTGAATCTGATCTGTATCTCCGGATGCTCATACAGCCATAACTCACGTCCGCCCAGAATCCCTGCCGCCAGCATCACCACTGCCAACACGATCAAAATAACATGCCTTTTCTTTTTACCGTTCATTTCCGCCCCTCTCTTTCCCGTGCTTACTTCTGCAACGCTTCCATCAAGCGCTCCTGCCAGTCATAGAAAGCCTGGCCGTCCACCAGGCAGCGTTCGTCCTCACCTATCCATAATCCCTGTTCTTCCGACGCGTAGCGAAAGGTCCTTGTCTCACCGTCTGCATAGACAAACTGAAAATATCCCACACCTTCCACCATCTCTTCCGGCGGGATCGGATCTGACGTCACTTTTCCGGAAAGTTGTATAAATTCCTGCCACAGTTGCTCTACGGTATCGACATCTTCCACATAATCGTAATCCTCCGCACAGAAGCTGCAGCCAATCTTCTGAGGGCATTCCTCCGGCAAAAAAGCCGCGCAGAATGCTGTCTTTGCTTCATTCTCCAGCATTCCCGGATACCATATATCCGCTATGGCATAGGCTTCTTCCGGTGTTGCCGCCGGATATAAAACATAGCTGGCGGGATTCTCTACGGATATCATCCCTTTTTCCACATTCTGTACCGCCTGATAAATCGCTACGGTAGTCTGGGCATCCGGGGTTCCGATCCAGCCAGCCCCTCTTCCCTCCTTCAGAAATCCTCTGCTTGCTCCATAGGTAAAGAAATAATTCTGCGGTTCCTCTCCCTCTCCAACGAAAGATATCTGCCCATGGAAAGTGCTGCCGTGGATCCAGGGCAGTATCCGATAATAATAGGTTCCGTTGACGCTCACTTGTACCTCTTCCTGCTTTCCGAAAGCGTTCTCCTTCGGCATCTGTATCCCCGGCACTGTGAAATCCACCGTTTTGCGGAATTCGATGAGATTCAGCAGAAGTACCACTACCACCAATACGATTGCACTGAGAAAAATGGTTGCTTTTACGTTAATCTTCTTCATAAGCCCCTCCTTTGTTTCCCTTCTATCTATATTGACGACTTTTATACTCCGTTTGTTACAAACAGCATAACAAAATTTCACCCCTGAATCTACTTTTTTCACCCAAGCGACCACTTTCAGCTATTTCTGGTCTTTTTATAATATAACCACTGTAAATACACAATTGAGCAGATGGAAACTTAACAGTCTGGAACTATAAAACTGGCGGCATCGGCTTCCCGGTGTCGCCAGTTTATTGTCACTCTATTTTACGAGTGGCTCATAATAGAGCACTGTCTTCGCAGGATCTTTTCCGCTGATCTCCACGCCGTCCGCCGTCGTTCCCTGGAAGCCGTCGGATGCGCCGATATAGAGAATGCGACCGTCCGGTACGAGGACCTCGCTGTTTTGCAGAATCGAATACGCCAGTCGGTACATGGGAAGCGTGTCACTCTTCACATGTTGCACAAACTCTTCTTTTGATTTCATATTAGTAGAAAAATTCTATTCTGCCCGCAGTCCGTGCAGCATCACGGTATTCTGCCATCCGCCCGCTCCACAGGTTCCGGTATGCAGGATTCCAACACTGCCGCCCGCAGCAGCTGTTCTCGTGTCCACGGTGATTTCCGACGGATATTCCACAGACGCCGGAAGCTCCTTTTCCGTCCACAGATGCGCCCGCAGCCGTCCGTCACGAATTTCTGCCTCGATATGACACCCTGTCACGAACCCTGCCGTGTAGCAGCGTTCTCCGATTGGTGCCGCAATCCCATCCTCATAATACACCGGGAATACCGCTACGGCATTGGAGGCTTCCGGAGAGCGCAGGATCCGGAGTGCTGGTCCGGTCATCGTCCGCGCATCGAATCCGACGCACACATCCATATATTGTCCGGCACTGCCGAAGCCCTGTCCGGATGTCTTCGCAGGATCCAGATACACTTCCGCCCGCATTTCGCGCGCTTCCTCTGCAAAAGTATAGAATAGCTTCACACCCTGTATGGTGGGCATCAGTCCGGCGCCCACGCAGCCGTTTCCAGCAGTACGATAGCTCCAGGGAGTCTCCGGCAACTTCTGCTCCCATTTTCTCCACTCAGCAAACGCCTCTCTGGGCGTATAGAAATCCCTCGTCCACCACTGCGGACGAATCCTGGGCTGAAGTTCCGTAGGGAAATCCGTAAAATCGGTCTGCACCCGTCCGGCATCCTCGATTCCTTCCGGTTCCAGCCTCTCGCAAACACACAGTTCTACCGTCTCCCCACAGGCACTGCAGTTCGTCCGTGGAGTGATCCGCACGTAGACCGCCGCTCCAATTGCTTCATTTCCCGGATGATACGCACGATTCCCCACTCCGGGGCGGCTGACGGATACGGTTCTGCGCTCACCGTCCTGCTCCAGTTCCCAGCAGATCAGGGAAGCGTCCTGTGCCCCTTCCAGCTCCAGTTCATAATGCAGGGTAAACGTTCCCTTCCGACAAGTAACATAAGGAGACTGTTTCCATTTCGGTGCCGGGCGGGTCGTCGGTGGGACTATAATCTCTGCCATTGCCGCCAGTCCGGTCTCTGTGCGCACGGACAGTCTGTTCTTCCCGGTACGGACATCGTTATTTTCTCCATACAGCGTCAGTTCCTGCCCCTGTCTCTGCAGACGGATCCGGCTTCCATCTTCCGTAATTTCACAGGCTAATTCCGGATGCTCCTGCATCTCGCCACTGAAATATTTTACCTGGGCGGCCAGGGTCTGGCTTCGATGTTCTTCGGTTAGTTCTACGTTTCCCCGGCTTAACACCAGCTGTACCGGCAGATGCTCTGTCTCTGCTTCCGGCAGGTACTCCCGTTGTCCTAGCGGATCCCAGGCGTCCGTTCCCCGTAACAGGTTCCGGACGTTGTATTGCACCCCGCTTTTCGTCTCTATCAAAAAAGCCCGTAGCCCCTTTTTTCCGGTGAGATCCACGGTATGTTCCGCAGGTCCTATAGGCGTATCGTTTCCATATGCATAGCACATGGTCTCCGGCTGGGGATAGCGCGTCCACTGCACCTGCAGTGCCCGGGAGGTTCCCATACTTTCCTTACGCAGATCCTCGAACCGGCAGCCGATCACATACACGCATCCCTGCCCCTTCATAAAATACTGGTCTGCGCCGCTTCTGTCCCGGTGTCCGCAGATCCGGAACAGACAGTCCAGGAACGCACTTCCCGTAGCATCCGTTGCAGAGATCGGGCATCCCCCGTAGAAATCAAAATCACAATGCAGATATACTGCATTGCCATTCAGGGCATCATCGGTGGATTCAAAATGGCAGTTCTCGTACAAGCTTCGCTTCGCACCGCAGATGGGATAGAGATTCAGTCTGCTGATGAAACGACTGTTTTTCGCATGGAACCGGTCTCCCACCACATCACCCAGCTGTGCCTGTGTGACTGCCTTGCAGCGCTTCGGTCTGTTTTTCGACGGATCTAACGGATACTCCAGATCCACGTTGCAATAGTTCCCGATGGTCAGATTCTCCAGGTACAATCCGTCCCCCTCAAAGTGCAGCATGGTATAATTGCCGATACAGCCGTGGGACTGCCCCTTGTTCGCCGCGATCACCACATCCTCCGGGTGCTCCGACAAACCGATCAGGGACAAATAACTGCATTTTATTTTCTGCTGATAAGGCAGGAAATCTCCCTCTGTCCCCCGGAAGATTTCCCTATCCTCCGGATCATGCAGCCAGTAGACATCCGGCGCCAGATATACCGTCATCGGGGTTTCCGGCGTTCCGTTCTGCAGTGCCCCGGAGGCAAACAGCTCCTGTAATGAGCGGAAGCACCATGCCGCTCCCGGAGCGGCACTGCCGTCTAACAGCAGATGATGTGCATCCAGTTTTTTCATAATCGCACTTTTATCTGTCATAATTTATCCTCCTCTGTCAGCCCTTGACGGAGCCAACCATCATTCCCTTGACGAAATACTTCTGTAAAAACGGATACAGCACCAGGATCGGCACCGTCGCTACTACGATCGTAGCGTATTTGATGGATTCGGCGATCAGCTCAGTGTCCGAATCTCCCATTCCCGACAATCCGCTGCTTAAGATCAATATCTGACGGATGACTAACTGCAGCGGCTCCTTGTTGTGATCATCGAGATAGATCATGGCGCTGAACCAGGAATTCCAGTGTCCGACGCCGTAATACAGCACCAGCACTGCCATGGTCGGCTTGGTCAGCGGTACCATGATCCTGCTGAGGATCGTAAAATGGTTGGCACCGTCCAGTCTCGCGGATTCCTCCAGGCTGATATCGATGGATGCCATCGCCGTACGCATGATGATCAGATTGAATGTGCTGACCGCTCCCGGCAGCAGAATCGCCAGTCTTGTATCATACAGTCCCAGCTGCTGGATGTTCAGGAACTGGGGGATCAATCCGCCCGAAAAATACATGGTGAACATGATCAGCACCGTGATAACCTTTTGTCCCGGAACGTCCTTCCTGGACAGAAAATAAGCGCCCAGTACTGTCATAACAAGGTTAATCAGCGTTCCCGCCACCACATAAAATATGGTATTGGCATAACCGATCCAGATTCTGGAATCGGAAAACACTTTCTTATAAGCCTCTGTCGTAAATCCCAGCGGTTTGAATAATATCCCCGGATGTCCCATCAACAGGGATGCCTTGCTGAAAGATGCACATATCACATACCAGAATGGATAAATACATATTATCATCAGCAGGATCATAAAACAAATGTTAAATACATCAAAGATTTTCTCTCCGGCGCTGCGCCTGATTGTTCTGTGTATAGTCTTTGTCTTCATCTGCTCCTCCTTGCCCGATACCATTTACCACAGACTTGTATCGCTGACCTTCTTGCTGAAACGGTTCGCCAGGATGACCAGCAGGAAGTTCACCACCGAGTTAAATAGTCCCACCGCCGCGGAGAAGGAATATTGCCTGTCTACCAGACCCATGCGGTATACATAGGTAGAGATCACGTCTGCAGTCTCATAAATGCCTTCGTTGTACAGCAGAATAATCTTCTCATAACCGACACTCATCACCTGTCCCAGCCGCATAATCAGCATAATGATGATCGTTGGCATAATCCCCGGCAGCGTGATATGCAACATCTGCTTCCATCTGCCGGCTCCGTCGATCTGCGCTGCTTCGTACAATTCTGTGTCTACTGCGGTTAACGCCGCTAAATAGACGATAGAGCCCCAGCCTACGCCCTGCCAGATATCACTGATGACATAGATCGGCAGGAAATTTTCCGGCTGGCTGAGCAGATTTTTCCCTCCGTAGTCGAAAAATTTTACCAGAATCTGTGTGATGAAACCCTCCGGCTTCACGAATTCCCTGATCATGGAACAGATGACTACCGTAGAGATAAAATGCGGCATATATGTGATCGTCTGGGTTACACGTGCGAACTTTTTGCTCCGCAGCTCATTCATCAAAAGTGCCAGTATGATGGGTGCCGGGAAACCGAACACGATAGTTGCCAGGCTGATTTTCAGAGTGTTGCCCAATAATCTCTTAAAATAAATACTCTGGAAAAAGTTCATAAAATGCTGTAAACCAACCCAGGTACTGCCGGAGATTCCTCTCCGCGGGCTGTAATCCATAAACGCGATAATCAGTCCGTACATCGGCTTGTAATGGAACAGCAGATAATACAGCAGTACCGGGAGTACGATCAGATACAGCTCTTTCTGCTTCCACATCTTTTTCAATGTCTTCATGGCATTTTCTCCTTATCTCCTTATCTCCTGATTTGTGTCTGATTTATGCCGGATAAGACAGACGGTCGAGCTGGAAGACTCCAGTTCGACCGTCCGGGATATTATCTTTCGTTATATCGATCCAGCGCGGACTGATATATTCCGATCATATCGTTCATGCCCGTATCATTCAGCTGCTTGATATAGTTGTCCCATTCTGTATCTACATCCAGAACCTGTGTATAGAACTTCGCACTATATTCAGAGATAAAGGTATTCATCTGTGTGCTCAGTACGCTGTACTGCTTACTTTCGTCTTCTTTTAAGGTGATGGGCGGAATCAGCGTGCGCTGACTCTCATTACCGTCTGCCCAGTCGTGAAGCGCCTGTTTCTGCTCATCGGTCTCATAATACTGGAAAATATAATTTGCATCCTGTACGAAGGGTCCGCAGCCATTTGCCAGACCATTGTAAGTCATAGCAGTGGATACGCTCCAACCGTTAGGATTGTGCATAATTTCATCGGTATAGGTGGGAATACCGTCTACCATGGTATATGCCTCGCCCTCTTTGCCGTAGTTGATCATGTAATGTCCGGACTGGCTGTAGCAATAGTTCAGGAATTTCGCTGCCAGTTCAGGGTTCTTACAGTCTGCTGTGATCACTGCGGAACCGTTACTGGTGGTCGCATAATCGTAGGAACCGCCGCCGTATAATACGGTGTCACCGCTGTTCATTACCGGGAAAGATGCGGTTGCCATCTTGAAATCCGGATTATAAGCCTGTGGATCTGCTGCCACACTCTTGATCATACTTCCGAGGAAGCTTCCGCCTGCTCCTACGGTAACTGCTGCTTGGTCATTCATGATATAGCTCATGGCAGTTTTCTTATCACAGGTAAGCAGATCTGCATCCAGCAGTCCCTTCTCTACCCAGTCATTGGCTCTCTTCATAAGTTCCTTATAAGCTTCCTGGGTGTAACCGTTCTTGATCTCTCCGGTCTGATCATCCACATACATTCCTGCACGAATGCCGTAGGCACTGCCCATGAATCTCATCAGATATTCCAGGGACTGCACGACCATAGGCTTCTCAATGCCGTATTCCTTCAGTGCGGTCAGCGCTGCCTCCCAGTCGTCCAGGGTCTCTAACTTGCCTGTATAGCCTGCCTTTTCCAGCAGATCGGCTCGATACATGGGTCCGGTGGTACACTGCAGATAAGTGTTACCGCGGATGAACGGGAAACAGTAGTAATGTCCGTCATCATTTTTTACCTCACGGTCTACCGTAGGATTGTCCTGCAGATACTGCCACAGATCTGCTGCCGCGCCGTAAGGCTGTACATAATCATCCAGGATCGTCAGTACTCCTTCTGCCTCTGCCGCAGCGGGACCGCCGGTGTAATTGTTGGTCCATTCCCATACGATAATATCCGGCAGGGAACCGCTGGCAATCATGGTGGAGAACTCCTCACTGGAGCTTCCCTCTGTGGGCTGGATGAACTCTACTTTAATACCGGTCATCTCCTGCCAGTTTTTCGCCCATAAGGTTTCATTGGCGGATGCTGCTGCATCACTTGCCCAGTACTCCATCCAGACGGTCAGGGTATCACCGGTGTCCTCTACGGGATAGGAGACATAATTACTTCTGGGAATGGTAAGCTCATCGCCTTCTTTTTTATTCAGAGAATCCAGCAGTTCATAGGCAGGTGCTGCAGGCTCCTCGGTTGTTGTCTGTTCTTTTTGTGTCTCATCAGATACACTGTTTTCGGAATTGTCTGTGTTGCCACATCCGGTCAGCGTTGCTGTCATGGTAAGAAGTGCTGCCATTAAAATACTGATTGTCTTCTTTTTCATAGATTGTCCTTCCTGAATTTGATATTCGTTTCCAGTTCAGACTGCGCAGTCTTTTGTGTACGCCTTTATCTTACCTGCCCCGTTTTGCTCCTACAAGTGACAAAAAATTGTGTCCACACAGTTGTCTCAATTTTGGACAAGTGACAAAAATTAATGTCCATCCTTCCACTGGCTGGGTGTCATGCCCTCACTCTGCTTGAAGCTGCGAAGCAGGGTTCTGACACTGCCGAATCCGGACTTCTCCGCCACCTCATTCAATCCGTCATCGGAAGAACTGAGGATCTCCTTTGCCCGCTGAATCCTCTGTTGGGAAATGTAGGTGGGCAGCTTTTGTCCCTTGACGCTTCGGAATGTCTTCGACATCTGCACGGAGGATATCTGAAAATGCTCTGCGATCGATGTCACATTCAGATTGCAGTCCGCAATATTCTGCTGTATGTACAGCACGATCCGGTTACATAATTCCTCTTCCTCCCGGCTGCCCTCCGCCAGTTCCTTCTGCAGATTCTCGCATACCCGGTGCAGCTTTGCGATGAGTTCCTGTTTTCCATGGCATTCCTGTCCATGGAAAAACGAATACTCCTGAAAATCTTCCGTTCCCTCCATGGCTTTCAGCATAGAACACTGCAGGTCATATTCCAGGTAACGGATGGCTTCCGTGCGGTTGCTGATATTTTTATGCTCATTCTGCTGGTACAGATCGCTTATGATCTCCTCCGCCCGCGCAACATTCTGCTGGCGAATCTGCCAGATCAGTTCTCGCTCCGTCTCCAGCGGATAATAATATCCATACTGCGGTTCGACTTTCACATCTTCGTAGAATACCGTATCATCCAGTTCGTAGATCCTCTTCGTCTCCATGGTGTAGATCGCCTGCTGGTAAGCATCCGAGATTCCTTCCCGTCCTCTGCAGATTTCACCTGCCGCTACCGTATAGCGGATATCCATATGCTCATCCATGAACTCCTGCAGCTGGGTCACTGTCTCTAAGGTAATGTCCCGATTCCGTCTGGCATCCTTTTCCGGGAAATTCACGATAATAACCAGCACATCGCTGACGATCATGGGATATACGATGCAGCCGCTGTTCTGAAACAGCTCGTAGCTCACGTTTTCCACGATAAACTGCACGAATTCCAGGTCTTTCTGCTTTTTATGCACCTGGTCCCATTCCTCGCTGCCGTCCCGCTCGATCTCTTCCATATAGAAGAGCAGCGTGGTGAACTGTTCGCCGCACCAACGGATGCCGCACATTTCTTCCACATAATCCGCATTTTCCGGCAGATTTCCCCTAAGCAGCTTCTCCAGGTATTCCTTTTGGAAAATCAGATTCTGACGCTGCAGTCTGCTGCCTGTCTCCTTCAGGTTCTGCTGCATTTTGTGAAAATAGCCGTCGATCAACTGAAATTCATTGTCTGCCCCGTTTTGCGAAGACTTAATATCCAACCGGTCTAACAGCTTCGCCACCTGGCTGTAATTTCTGCGCAGGAAATAGAGCATCAGCAGGATACCGATTGCCGTGAAGCTGACCAGGATGAGGATTACTCTGCCCTGATAACCTCTTAATTCGTTAAAATAATCCTTTTGGCGGCAAATCAGTATCTTGTAATTGTTACCGCCTTCGTAATAGCGCAGCTGTGCGGTCTGATGCTCCTCCGTCAGTCGGATGCTTCCGGCTTCTTCCGTCATCGCTGCCCGCAGCTGTTCTCTGTCTTCGGCACTCAACACCTCTGCATTCTGGTCAGTGCAAAAAACATCTCCTTCCAGCGCCAGGCACACGCTCTCATCCTGGGAAGGGAACAGGATCCGCTGCAGCTGCGACAGTTCATATACGAAGAAAATGTTGATCTGCGTGCGGTCCCATTTATTGTCCTGTATCGTTCCTGCGAAAAAGACATACTGCCCATTGCCGTACTGCATGGTAATGCCGTCATAGTCTCCCGCTAACAGCCGCTCCCAGTCTTCCCGGGAGATTCCGCCGTACTGACTCTGATAGGCTCTCCAGTAATTCTCCGCCGTATTCGCGGAATCGCTTGCCACGATGTAATCGTCATTAGCAAAATAGAGTAAGATCGCCGCATAATTACCGTTGATCTTCTGATATTCTTTCAACAGTTCACACAATGTGTAACGGGAATATTTGATGGCACTGGTCGTGCTTCCCTGCTCGCCGTGATATGAATTTTTCCCCAGGAGAATCGTATCATCCTGTGCCAGCACCGAATAGGACAAATCCCGCATGGTCTCCTCCATGTCCGTCAGGTTGGTCCGGATCTGTTCCACAATCTTGTCATTCTCCGTTTCCTGATTCTGCACCAGAATCCGCTTTCCCTGCCAGTAGGTGATGCTGTTGCACAATAAAAATACCAGCATAACCACCATATATGATACCATCCATTTCCAGAATACACTGTTTTTACCCATCGTCTGCCCCCTCGTATTAAAATATCTCAGTGTTTCATTATACGGGCAACGCTGGTCAGAAGTAAAGTGACAGTTTCCTTCCTGGAAGCGACAAAAGATTCCAAAAAACAAGACACCGGACAAATCCAGTGCCTTTTGATTTAAAATCTGCATTAGAAATAAAAGTTAATTTCTGTTTTTCCTTTTTTCTTTTGCCGTGATTTAGAACTTTTTATTTTTTTCCAAAGCTTCTGTTCTTCCTTTTTTAATTCGGAAACAGACATCTTTTTATATTTCTTCGGGATTATCAATACATCATTTTCATACGCAGTCATCCTCTGTTACCTCCTTAAAATAAATGGAAAATTTCTTCTGCATTTCCTTCAGCGCCTCTATCTGTGCTGTGTCTTCATTATATCCATTTTTCAAATAGTCTTCAACTGTCAGTTTATAATAATTTACATTTATTCTTTCCTCTGCAGAATACATATATACTCTTCCATCATGGCATATAACAATGCCTATTTCATAATTATGATCATAATTAGAATTAATATCATCTATACTTGGTGGAAAACTATCCGGATGTGTATGAATTGTAAGAAGATTTTCAGATTTTTTTATCATCTTTTTAATTGTTGTAGTATATAAGATTTTTTTCTTATATTTTGAATCTGTTATTTTACATACTATTTTCCCATTTATTAAATCAATCCAGTACATGTCTTCATACTCTGTTCCTGATCTGTGTAATAGCATTTTCTTAGCAATTTTATATAACAATTTATTCAATTTTTTATCGTTTGATATGTAGTCAAACTTTTTTCTATATCTATTACTGCTAATATAATTATAATCTATAATTGTATTTTTGTTTCTTCCCTTTCTCTGTTGTTCTAATTCGCGCACTAGGCTCCCCCGTCTCTGTATAATATGAATCAATAACACTTTTTCTTGGAAAATCGGCTGAGAATTTGCCTTAAAATTCAAGACTATTTAATCTAGATACTTAGAAAGCTGTTACCAACTTTGAGTATAGTTATAACATATCCGTACCCTTTAGGCAAGAGAATCACTGAGGAAAAATTAATCCGCTGCGGGCGTGAGAAATTCCTGGAAAAGGGTTACGCGGAGGCGAATGAGCGGCAGATCATGGAATATATCTGTGCGCACAGGCAGGAATACGAGCTTTTGCTGGAGAAATGCTCCGGCAGCAAATACGAAGCCTTCCGGGACGAGGTCTTCTCCAACATGCAGACCGTCTTTCAGGACTATTATGATATGGATTATCGATTATTCCTGACGAAAGCCATCGGCATCCACGCCGATGTGGGAACACAGATTTTAATTGGACTCTATCCGCCGAAATTCCCGCCAGAAAGCAATGGTCTCCTGCAGATCCGCTTCGTCTTCAAACAATTCCAGCTGTTTCGCCACTTCGATTGCAAAATCCACATAGCCGTTTGCTCTCGAAGTAGTGATCCGGTCGGAAGTCACCACATCTTTTTCACCGGAGAGCGTCGATTCGATCCCCTCTAACAGTCCTGCATGCTCTACAACATCCACGCCAGCGCAGATGGCGGCGATCCGTCCGCCCAGGTCATGCACGCTTTTCAGGTACTTCCATACCTCCGGAGTATCTATCTTCTCAATATCACCTCCCGGAATAACCAGCAGTTCCACATCCTTCGGATCCGCAGAATCCAGCCGATCCTCCGGCACCATCCGGTATCATACAACAATACTACTGTTTTCATCCGCTCTCTCCTTTTTCTCACTTATAAGTTAATTTTCACGTAAATCAAAAATGTTGGCATATTTTTATAAAAATATCCCGATTTTCATGTCTTTTAATGTATGAAAATCGGGATACCCTAAGTTCCTCAGAATACTACTTTATAACGAAATATCGATCACCGGAGCAGGTGCGACCTGAGCACCGATTCCAGCGGCATCGGCAGAAAAAGATGTCCCGGAGTATCCGGCAGATAAGCTCACGCCGCCTCCGGAGGGAATGACGGGATTGTCCTTCATTTTCTCCAGACGGCCAAACACTGCCTTGAGGTATTCAGCATCGGCCTTGACGATTTCTTTCATCTCTTTGTTGCGGTGTTTGATCTTCATCATCCTGAGGTCTGCGGAATCCATCTCCCTATTCACAGAGACCGCATTATCTGATAATCCATCCAGCCCCATCTCTTCCATCAGGTCGCGTAAGCTATCGGACATTTCCTGCATCATCTCCGAGGTGAAATCGCTCATTTCCGACATAAAGTCTCCTGTCTGCGCATAGAATGCATCTATGCCAAGATCAATATAGTCGGATATATCATAGCTATCCCCTGCATACGCCTCACTGCCTGCATACTCATATGCGGAGAGATCCCTTGACATTTCTTCCTCAGAACTTTCCGCAGACATTTCTTCCGCATTCTGCACATTTTCCGCTTCTGCGTCCTGCGCATCCTTCGTTTCTTCTTCGCTGATCCGGTCTCCCTGCCAGATTCCGCCGGCTGCCTTCGTTAGTTCCTCTTCTTCTAAGTGTTTCGCCTTTTTCTTCGCTACACGCTCCATGGCTTTGGCATGGTTGATTGCTGCTTCGATCTCGTCATCATCATAATTGCCGCTCTGCTTCTGCCGTTTCAGGCGCAGGACTTCTCTCCGCGCCTGCCCGGCTGCCTGCTTTGCCGCCTGGGACGTCTTGCTCCGCAGTATCTTTGACGAGATATTTTTGAACTGGTACTTCAATTTCTTCAGCGCCAGCGTCGTGTTCTTCGTCTGCTGCCTCTGATTGCGCAGCGATTCACTGTAACTCAGGGAACTTGTAACGATGGAATCCTGGCTCCAGCTGTTCGCCGCCTGCATCTGCGCACTTTGACTGTCTCTGGACAGCATTCTCCGGATGTCGGTGACGGAACTTTTCGTTGCAAACATGCTATTGCCGCTCTTCTGCCCGAAAATACCGCTCTGACTATTTTTTGCTCCGAAGATACTCTTCTGATTGTTCTGCGTCTTTCTTCCTCCGGAAAATGCCTGCGGCAAACCGGTATTGCCGCTCCCGTAAACACCTCCGGACTTCCCCATAGAAATCATGCAACCTCACCTTACCCTCTGAAGTCAAAGTTCTGGCCGACCTGCCGTTCGCTTGCGGTCTGCACACTGTCACTCCGTGTGTTGAAATTGTAGGTTTCTATCTTAGACAACAGTTCTTCTATGGAACCGGCGCTGATCGTTACCGTATCCTCTGTGCCGGTTTCCTCCTTGCTGTCTGATACCTTATCCGACTTCTTGTCTTTTAGCCGTTCTTCCTTTTCTTTCTTAGCTGCCTTCTTCTCCGCAGCCTTTTTCTCTGTTTTCTTCTGCTCAGCCTTTTTCTCGATCCGGGCCTTCTGCTCGGCGCTGGATTTCTTCAATACAGCGAAAAATGACAGTGTTCCTCCATCATTTACCTGCATTCCAAAGCCCTTGACATTCGCACCGGAACTCTGCAGGCTGGTCTTTAACTGCTGTATCTGTGCAGCGGCACCGCTCAGGATTCCCTCATACTGTTTGCGGAATTTCTCATCCGTCGCCATCTGTTCGATCTTGTCTTCATCAATGAGGACGACCGTCTTATATCCATTGGCATATTTTGCAGCATTGGCTTTTGCATTCTCCTTCTGATCTCTGCTGACCAGAATAAAATCATAATTTCCGTACTTCTTCTTCAGCTGCTCATAATATTTCGCAGCCTTCTCCGACAACTCCGGCTGACCGATGGTCCTGCCGTAATTCCCAGTCGTTCCCTTCGTCTGTTTCGCTTCAGAAGTGCCGACCGTGCCTGCAGCACTCGTCGTATCCTTCGTTGTCTTGTTTTTCGTATTCTTGCTGTAATTACTCTGCGCAGCATATGCACCGATGCTGCTTACCCCTATCTCTGTCATACTTATCTCCTCCTTGAAAATAGATGCCAAATCCGTTTGTTTACCTGGTTATTCTAATGAGAATATCGGACACTTTCTCCGACTTTTTTATACACATCAAAAGGAAACAGGCAAAATGTGCAAAAAAACCGCCTTTCTGCATCCTTTGTGGATCAGAAAAACGGTTTTCCTGTAAACTTTATTCTAAATTACTATTGATTCAAATTGTTGATCGTATGAGATAACTGTCCGAGAATCTTCTTGATTGCTTCACTGGAGGCTGCCATATCTCTCGCCAGCTTCTGGACCTCCGTTGCTACCACAGCAAAGCCCTTTCCCTGATCTCCTGCCCTGGCTGCTTCAATGGATGCATTCAGTGCCAGAATCTGCTGTCTCTTGCTATAACCGTCGATTTCCTTCGTTCTGTCTTCCGCTTCTGCGATCTGCTGTGCAGCATCTGCAATACCGCCTTTTAATTCTCCTACCAGATTTGTATTTCTACGATGAGCATAGCTTGATCTCACAAACATGTTGATCACATCTCCCAGCAGATTTGCAGATGCATCTATTTGCTCCTTAGTCTTCACATTTACCTTTTTCAGGGCCTTAATATATTTATCCTCGTCAATACCCAGCTCTCTCGCTGTCTGACGGAACTTCTCCTCATCCGGATTCTCCGGCAGCACCTGTCCTCCGATAATACTGCCCAGCACGGTTCCATCCTCCAGTGTGATCGGAATACCAAAATCCACAAGTCCCGCATGGCAGGGATATACCCCATGGCCTTCTCTGTCACACTGCTCGCAGCGCTTTTTCCCCTCTGCGCTTCCTCTCGTCAGATCAATACAGAACTCTGTAAAATTATAACAGTCACTGATGTATTTTCCGTCTGCACCCACAGCCACGGTTGCCAGTCCCGTGCTGTTTGCCCAGTTCTTCATGATCTGCTCGAATTTGTTCATGTCACAAAAATCCTGAATCTTCATATAACTTCCTACTTTCCCGGTTATCTTAACCGCCGAACGCATCAAAGCCGGTAATTTTTGATCCCGGCATCATCTTACATTTACATAAAAATTATACCACAAATCGCAATTTTTTTCGCCCTTTTTACCATTTTTTCCGATATTTTAACAACATTTTCTATCTATGCTTTCTTCCTGCTTCCTTCCCTCCAAACGCTCTAAAATAGATGCAATGCGATGCCATCTATTGTATAATTATTTGAATGCAGATATGAGTGCTGATCTTGGAAAAAGGAGGTGCCGTTAATTGAAGAAAACGAAGATATTCTTCCGCTGATCCTTCCGATGAAGCAGAAAAATACGTTGTCCTGATCGGCGAAGATTCTGAAATCACAGAAAAACTTTCTGACATTGATCTGCTTGTCATAGATGCGGAATATTTTTCCAAAAATGACATTGCCCGTTTAAGAGAAAATGGTATCCGCGAAATCTACTCCTATATCAATATCGGATCGATCGAGAGCTTCCGGTCCTATGATACAGACTTTGAGAAATATACTCTGGGTGACTATGAGAACTGGCCGGAGGAAAAATGGATCGATGTCTCAGCTCCGGAATGGCAGGCATGTACAGCTTCCAGAGTAGACGCCCTGGTACAGAAGGGTGTGGACGGCTTTTTTGTCGATAACACGGATGTATACTATAACTATCCGCAGGAATCCATCTATGACGGAATCCTTACGATTCTGGACTATATGAACCATACAGGCAGAAAGATCATGATCAACGGTGGGGACTGTTTCGTAAAAAAATATCTTACAACAGAAAAAAACGTTCTCATCGATGGGGTAAACCAGGAGAACGTTTTTACCGCGTATGATTTTTCAAAGGATGTCTATACTAAAAATGATCAAAGCACGCGTGAATACTATACTGAGTATCTGGATCTGGCTATGTCACACGGCTGTACCGCTTACACCCTGGAATACGCAACGGTTCCCTCCATCCGCAGACAGGCAACCGCCTACGCCGTGAAGCATGGGTACATCTGTTACATTTCTGATAATATCGGGTTATGTCTGGGACGATAACATATTCCTCTCAACCGCCATCACAGAAATGTAATGATACAAGTATCCTGATGCTTTTGCCTTGTCTGCTCATCTGCATCAATAGCCGTGCACATATCACAATAGTAGCATATATTGTAACCGCCCTGTCCTTTGGTATCTTCAGTCACAGCAAAGTATCCTGCCTTCATCTTCACTGTCTGTCCGCTCAAAAAGTGAATCTCTCTCTGCACATAACCCCCGGCTCCGGTTTTATCCACCAGCGGCACCTGTGGATTATACACTCCTGTAGCAGCATAATCCAGCTGGATCTCCGTAAAATAATTCTTCAGATTCGCCTGGTCTGCAGCGACCTTTGCCTTATGTATATAAGACAGATACTGCGGTGCCAATACTCCCACCAGCACTGCCATGATAGCTATTACAATGATCAGCTCTACTAATGAAAATCCCCCGTTTCCCCTCTTTCCTGTTGATTTTTTCATGACTTTTCTCTCCATTACATTACAATACATCCCGCAGGCATCGGGCCTGCGTATAAGAAAGACCCGCATGGTCTTCCCAGGCAGGTCTTTCTTGCGATCATATATTCAGTTTTATCAGTGCTTTATTATTCGCAAAGCTTGGAAAATGCATCCGCTACGAACTGAACCTTAGGTCCGATGATTACCTGAACGGAGGTCTTACCGGGTTTCATGACACCGGCTACGCCTGCAGATTTGATCACCTTATCATCCACTGCGGTAATGTCTTTTACTTCCAGTCTCAGTCTTGTGATGCAGTTGTCAATGCTTGCAATGTTGTCCTTGCCGCCGCAGCCTTCCAGAATGGTTGCTGCGATTGCTGCGAAATCATCATTTGCCAGCTCGATCTTCTTCTCTGCTTCTACATCATCATCTTCTCTACCGGGGGTCTTCAGATCCCATTTCTTGATAGCGAAGAGGAATACGAAGTAGAATACAACAAATGCTGCGATACCCAGAGGGATGATCAACCAGATTCTGGCTGCTGCAGGCAGGGAGGATGAGAACAGCAGATCCATCGCACCTGCGGAGAAGCTGAAGCCTGCACGGAAGCCAAGAGCAACAGTGATCATGGTGAAGATGCCGTACAGTGCTGCGTAGATCACATACAGTCCGGGAGCTAAGAACATGAATGCAAACTCAAAGGGCTCGGTAACGCCGCAGATGAAGGAACAGATTGCTGCGGAAGCTACCAGACCGATCGCTGCCTTTTTCTTGGCGGGCTTTGCACATTTTACCATTGCCAGAGCCGCACCGGGGACACCGAACATCATACAAGGGAAGAAGCCGGACATATACATTCCAAGGCTCCAGGATACATCAGCGCTTGTCTCACCTTTCCAGAAGTGCTGCAGATCTCCCAGTCCGATGGTATCGAACCAGAATACGTTGTTCAGTGCGTGATGTAATCCGGTAGGGATCAGCAGACGGTTCAGGAAAGCATAAATGCCGGCACCGACTACATCCAGACTTTCGATAGCTTCACCGAGAGCTACCAGACCGCCGAACAGTAAAGGCCATACGAACAGCAGTACAACAGATGCCAGAATAGATACCACACCTGCTACGATAGCTACGCAGCGCTTACCACTGAAGAAGGACAGCCAGTCGGGAAGCTTGGTATCCTTGAACTTGTTGTAGCACATGGAACCGATGATACCGGCAATAATACCGATAAAGGGATTCGCAATCTTATCGAATGCCAGTGTCTTGGTAGCATCCTCAGCGATAGAGGGCATAATGGTCGTAACAAATCCGGTAGACAGAAGTGTTGTGAGCATCAGCCAGGAAGCCAGAGCTGCAATGGCTCCGGTACCGTCATTTTTCTCTGACATACCGACACCTACACCGATTGCAAACAGGATCGCCATGTTGTCGATCAGAGCACCACCAGCTTTTACGAGGAACAGACCGATCAGATTTCTTACACCCTCGATCGCACCACCCTGCATTGTTGCCGGGCACAACCAGTAACCAATACCCATGAGGATACCGCAGATCGGCAGAACCGCTACGGGAAGCATTAACGCTTTACCCAGTTTTTGAAGAAACTTCATACATTTCTCCTCCTTTACATTATACTAAACCGGAACAGTTCCGGTCAGTTTCATTAGTTGATACGGACGTACCGCTCTTAAGAGATCTGGAGCACGTCCTCGCCGGGAGATACCTCTCCCTCTTTCAGAATACTGATCTTGTTATATTCATCAGTATTGCAGACCAGTACCGGAGTGATGATATGCAGTCCGGCTTCCTGAATCTTCTCCAGATCCGCATCCAGCAGAAGATCGCCCTTTTTGACATGGTCTCCGGCAGCAACATGTGCCGTGAAGGGGGCTCCCTTGAGTGTCACGGTGTCCAGTCCGATGTGGATCAGAAGCTCCGCTCCCTGATCCGTTGTCATGGTGATCGCATGGAGCGTATCAAATACCACGGTCACCTCTCCGTCTGCGGGAGCATATATTTTCCCCTCAGAGGGGATCACTGCAAATCCGTCTCCAAGTATCTTCTCGGAAAATGTAGGATCCGGCACCTCCGTAAGAGCAACTGCCTTCCCCTTACAGGGAGATCCGATACAATTTCCTTTTCGCTTACCTTTCAAAAAATCTAACATGTGAACTCCTTTCCGTCGATATATACCGCTACAATGTTCAGTTCCTGATCCAGGAGTACGAAATCTGCCCTCTTACCAACGGATATACTGCCCACTTCATTGAAAATGCCGATCTCCTTCGCCGGATTCTCCGTGGCACACATCACTGCCGTCTCTAACGGGAGACCGACTGTTTTTACTACAAACCGCATACAATCCATCAGATTCGTCGCAGATCCGGCGATCGTGCCGTCATGCAGGGTAGCCAGATTGCCTCTGACAGTAACCGGCTGTCCTCCCAGCGTATATTCACCATCCTCCAGTCCCGTTGCACGCATACTGTCACTGATCAGGATCATGCGGTCAGCGCCAAACATCGCAAACGTTGCACGGATCACTGACGGATGAATGTGTACACCATCACAGATCAGCTCCGGATGACATTTCTCTGAATCTCTCACTGCTCCAATCACGCCGGGCTCCCTGTGGTTCAGCGGCGGCATTGCATTATACAAATGTGTCGCATGAGATGCTCCACGTTCAATGGCTTCCCTTGCTGTATCATAACCGGAAGCTGTATGCGCCAGTGAAATGACCACTTCTCCTTTGGCTCTGTCGATAAATTCCATCGCTCCCGGCTCCTCCGGTGCGATATCTACCAGCTTGATCAGCCCGTTCGCCGCTTTCTGCAGCTGACTGAAATATTCATAATCGCAGTGCATGATATTTTCTGCAGCCTGAGCACCCTTTTTCGCCGGACTGATAAAAGGTCCTTCCATATTGATGCCCACCAGGTGGGATCCACCGGAATACTCATAGTTGCCGGCATTTTTCATGACCTCCAGCAGTTCATCCTTAGGGATCGTCATGGTAGCCGGGCAGACACTTGTCACACCGACAGATGCTTCATATGATGTGATGACATCCAGTGCTTCCTTCGTACCGTCACACATATCTGCGCCCTTACAACCATGGAAATGAATATCCACCAGTCCCGGTATCAGATACATGCCTTTGGCATC
>UMKX01044694.1_pt1 | contig 25626 bp, 27 predicted proteins | sample 1966471 | NCBI WGS metagenome assembly UMKX01 (sample SAMEA4836188, study PRJEB28245) | human gut metagenome | biome: gut microbiome; material: fecal sample | place: Denmark | collected 2008
TCGGTTCCACCAAGAACCAGCTCGATCTGGACATAATCGCCATCATCGTCGCAGGATACCGTGATGCTTTCACGGTTGGACTCCAGGACTTCAAATCCGTAATGCTTCAGATCCTGGAGCAGATCCTCCATGCTGCCATACCAATCATTCATAATTCCACAAAGTAAAGATTGTTCATACATAGCCAAGACCTCCTATCTCACTAAGCCGCGAATATAATTCTTGTTTTTAACGCTTGCGAGAAGCCGTTCGTATTCAGCAACCGGTAAAAGAATCACGGTGCCATCTTTTACAACCCAGCCCTGCAAGTTAAACTTTTCAATCATGTTCCATACGTCAATTATATTTCTCAACTGCTTCATACCAAGACCTCCGATTCATTTATTGCTTTCCTTTAGGTTGTCTGTATATTAGCTCTGATGCCGGTGCTATTCAAGTTATTTATAACCGTAATTTGCACAAAGATCTTGGCCGGTTTTTGGTGGTAATTATGACATTTCAACCAGAAATTCATTCGCAAGAGCGCGCACATATTCAACGCTCGCTGAACGATCAACGACCACCTCCTCCGGTCCGAAATATTGATACAAAATATCGCAGTCAGGACACCAGAGAAGCGGCACACGACGATCACCACACACTGTCGCGACCTCAAGATCATGCCTGCAGTGTTTGCACTGCAGGAGCGTTTTAATTTTACAAGCCACGCTGAATCACCTCCTTTATTTTATATTCACTTTTTTATATTGCGGGCGAACCGCGTAATTATCGGCGAAGTGCGCGGAGCGGAAACGTTTGAATTATTATCCGCACTCAATACCGGGCATGCGGGATCTTTGAGCACGGCACATGCAAACAGTGTGAAAGATATGATCTCCCGTCTGGAAACGATGGTGCTGATGGGAGTGCAGCTCCCGTTGGAAGCAATCCGCCGCCAGATTGCATCGGGAATCGAAATTCTCGTGCATTTAGGACGCGGGGAGGATGGAAGCCGTCGGGTGGAGGAGATCGCAGAGATCACAGGGATGGAGGAGGATGAAATCAAAACGGTTTCTTTGTTTCGAAGAGAATATGGGAGAGGCCTGCAAAAGACAGGCGAACTGGTACACAGAGAAAAACTGGAGGGGAAAACAGGATGAGAATACGTGAGGGAAGCCAGGTAAAGACGGGCATGGCAGAGGAGAAGGAGACGAAGGGGATCGACTATCAGACCTGGGAATTTACCGGTCGGGAATATCTCGAAATAGCGGGAATCAGTCTTGGGATTGCCGCCGCTGTGAACCTGCTCTGTTACCGGGCATGGTGGGCATGCATTGCCGTGGTTCCGGTTGGAATCGTATGTTTTCACACGTATCGGAAAAACCGGATTCAGAGGCGGAAAGAGGAGCTGTACGACAGTTTCCGGGATCTGATTGCGTGGATGCACACGGCACTGCGTTCCGGCTATTCCATGGAAAATGCAGTGCTGGAGGCGGCAGGACAGCTGGAACAGTCGCTGGGAAAAGAAAACATTCTGGTACAGGAACTGCGCCGGATGCGTTATAAAATGATGATTTCCGTGCCGGTGGAACAACTGTTTCAGGAGCTTGCGGTGCGAAGCCGCATTGACGATATTGCGACGTTTGCAAGTGTACTGGTGATTGCGAAGCGGACAGGAGGAAATGTCTGCGAGATCTTTCAGAATACGTGGGATATTTTCTGTACGAGAATTGACACGATGCGGGAAATCCGTGCGGGCGTTTCTTCCCGGCGGTTCGAGCAGAATATTATGAGTGTTGTGCCGTTTGGAATTCTGGGATATGTACAGCTTTCCTTTCCGGAATTCTTAAGTGTGATGTATGGGAATGTAATCGGGGTTTTCTTCATGAGCGGATGCCTTGCCGTGTATCTGGCGGCATGGGTGCTTGGAAAGAAGATTCTGGACATTGAGTTTTAAGAAGCAATTGAAGTTTAAAAAGTAAGACTGCGAATCATAACGATTCGTCCGCAAAAAAGGGGAGGAATCAAATGTTGTGGATTTGTCTGACCGCATGGGCGGGGCTGTTCATCTGGTATTTCCGGATGAGAAAAAAGGCGGAAGATCACAAATTGGTGAGACGGATTTTCTGCCTTGCAGCGACAGGGTTTATAGCGGGCACTGCACTCTGCCTTCCGATCGGAGTGCGAAAAGTTTCAGGAGATGAAAAAGCGGAACTTCAACTGGAACGGGGTGCCTTAGGCAGCCAACCGACAGAGGAAAAACTTGAGGTTTCTGTTGGAAATCAGAAACCGGAAAGAATTACACTGTCTGTACCTGCAAGAGCTTACAGCGCAGAAGAGATAGAAGAGGCGTTCAGTGCGGCGATAGAGGCGCTGGATGAAATCATCTTAGGTGAGAATCTGTCTTTTCATACGGTAAACAGAAACATGGATCTGGTTACGGAAATACCGGGAAGCCCGGTGGCGCTTAGCTGGGAAACAGACAGGCCGTTGTTGATTGACAGCCGGGGTTTGCTGTCAGACGAGATTCCCGAAGAAGGAGTGGAGGTTACGCTGAAAGCGGAACTGGAACTTCAGGGGGAAACAACAGAATATATACGGAAGGTTCAGGTCTATCCACCGGAGATAAAAGGGCGGGATGCGGTTCTTAGGGCACTGAAAAAAGCAGTGGAAAAAGAAAACGAAGCACATCCCGAAGAAACAGCCTATTATCTGCCGGAGACACTGAACGGAGAAACTGTAACATGGTCAAAAGTGCCGGATCTGACAGGTCTGGAGCTGATGGCACTTGCCGCGGCGGCAGGAGCAGTCTGCTGGGCGGCAAAAGGAAGGGAAGAAGAAAAAGCAAGGCAGAAAAGAGAAGAACAGATGCTGCGGGATTATCCCGAAATTGTCAGCAAAATGGTTCTTCTTCTGGGTGCCGGGCTTGGAATGCGGAAAGTACTCGAGCGGATTGCAGTGGATTACCGGAAAAATCTGGCGCTTGGCGGGCAGAAACGTTTTGCCTATGAAGAGATTGTATTTACCTGCCAGGAGATGGAAAACGGTGTTTCCGAGCAGGAAGCGTACCAGCGCATGGGAATGCGTATGGGAACTGGAGCGTATCGTTCCCTTGCTGTTCTGCTGACGCAGAATCTGAAAAAAGGCAGTAAAGGACTGCTGGAATTATTGAAGCAGGAATCGCAGGAGGCCTTTGAGGAGAGAAGAAGGCAGGCGAAAACAACAGGAGAAAAGGCATCGACAAAGCTTCTTCTTCCGATGGGCATGATGCTTGCGGTTGTATTGGTCATACTCACGGTTCCGGCATTTTTGTCCTTTTATGCATAGGGGATGTTTTTATCCCCACAACAGCTGGTAAAGAGAGGGAGGTGGGAATTATGAAGCTGATATCGGAGTTCTGGAAAGAGGAAGATGCGGTGGGTGTTGTGGAAGTGATTCTGATTCTCGTTGTGCTGATCGGACTCGTACTAATCTTTAAAAAGCAGCTTGTGAGTCTGGTCAACAGTCTGATGGAGAAGGTCACAAACCAGAGCAACACCGTATAAACGGGAAAATGTCCAATACGGAACTCCAAAGAAAAATTTAGAAGCCGGTACGGACCTATATGTCATTTGCATATCTGTGTCTCGGTATATCCTTTATCCGATCCACGGCATCTAAAGTTCGAAAAAGTAAAAGTAAAGTGGAAGGAGCTGTATCCCATGAGGGAAACAGAAAGACAGAAAAGATGGGCAGCCGGAAGCATAACAGCATATTTGTGTCTCGTTCTGATACTGATGCTTTCCCTGATTTCCGGGACAATTGCGTCGGTGCGAAATGCCCATGCACGGGTGATGACGGCCTGCGCAATGGAACAGGGACTGTATTCTCTGTTTGCCGGGTATGACAGAACACTGCTGGGACAGTACGAGCTGTTTTTTTATAACGGCGGGGATAAGAGCGGTGTCTGGAAACCTGAAACCATGAGCAGAAAAGTCGCAGAAACTGCGGGAGAAGTTCTGTCCCCCACTGCATCGGGGATGGGAATTCTATCAGGCAGTTTATCTGGCGGACAGGTTACAGAAGTTTATCTCGGCGGCTATCGTCTTGCGACAGACGAGGAGGGAAGTGCTTTCTCCCGTCAGATCTGTGAGGCAATGAAAGCCAGCCTTGGAACTTATGGAATACAGCAGCTTTCCCAGAAATTAAGAGGAGAACAGGAAACCGTGAAACGTCAGGAGGACGGACAGAGCGGTTACGAGGAAGAGGAGGTTTTAAAACAGTATGAAGAATCCAAACAGCCAGAAGAGGGAACAGAAAAAACAGAAGGTGAAGGAGAATCTGGAAACGGCACGCCTTCGGAACCGGATCAGAAGCAGCCGGTACCGGAAGATTTTGTGAATCCGATTGAGGTCATTCAAAAAGTAATGAAAATGGGAATTTTAGGACTGGTCCTCCCGGAAGGGCAGGCACTGTCGCAGGGGGAAACGGATGTATCGTTTCTTGCATCAAAACGGGAGCTGCAGAGCGGGTTTGGCATGGCAGAGTGTGGAAAAGAACTGAGCTTTGTGGATAAGATGCTTTCGTCCGAATATATTCTGTGGAAATTTCCGTGCTATACCAGCAAGGAGAAGAAGGAAGGGCTGCAGTGCCAGGTGGAATATGTGCTCTGCGGAAAAAACAGTGATCAGGATAATCTGGCGGGAACCGTGAACCGTCTGCTGGCGCTGCGGGAGGCGGCAAATCTGGTGTATCTGGCGAAAGATGCGCAGAAGCAGGGCGAGATGGAAGCAATGGCGGGGGTAATTGCCGCGTCGTTTGGAGTTCCGGCGGCGATGCCGGTTGTGAAAATGGCACTTGCCGTGTGCTGGGCATTTGCAGAAAGCATTCTGGATCTGCGGGAACTGCTGGATGGTGGAAAAGTAGCACTGTTCAAAACGGCAGAATCGTGGCAGCTTTCTCTGGAACAGCTTCCGAAACTGCTGGAAACAGGGGATCAGAGCAGAAAAAATGCACCGGGCGGCATGGAGTATTCCGATTATCTGCGGCTGCTTTTGATGCAGAAATCGGGAAAAGCGGTAACGTTTGGAGCGATGGATCTGGTGGAATACAATATGCGGACAGAACAGCAGCAGCCGGGTTTCCGACTGGATTGCTGTGTCGATGAACTGGAAGCCGGTTTTACGGCGGTAATTGGGAAACGAGAGTATGAGATTACGAGAAATTATGGATATGAGATGCAGGGAGCAGCCTGAAAAATGGGATGACTCCGGCAGGGATACAAAAGGGTGTTCTTCTGAACGGCACATTTATTTCTGGAACCTTATCAAAAAACTTATCCACTCTTCCGGGAATTTTTATAAATCCGGATCAGGAGAGCAGCCTTTTGTAAAACGAAAATGGAACAGGGCAAGCCTGACGGTGGAAGCTTCACTGGCACTTCCTGTTTTTCTGATCGCGGTTCTTGTGTTATTAAAAATCGTGGATCTTTACCGGCTGCATGGAATGCTGACGGTATCTCTGCAGGAGTCCGCGCGGTATCTTTCCGTCTGTGCCTACGCGGTGGATGAGACGGGAAAAGAAACGTATGAAATACCGGAAACGGCCGCGTGCATTGCTTATGCAGAAGCAAAGATTCCAAAAGAAATCCGCGAAAATGGAATAGTGACACTGGCAGGAAGCCGTGTGAAAAATGGATGGCTGGAACTGAAAGCGATTTACTGGCCGAAAATGGGAAACCGCCTCGTTCCGGTGCGGAACCGGGGAATTGCAGCGTGTGCGAAAGTGCATCTGTTCTGCGGAAAGACAGAAGAGGAGGCGGATGAAGAAGAGGGCGAAGCAAAACAGATGGTGTGGGTGACTGAGAACGGCAGTGTGTATCATACCGATTCGTCGTGCAGTCATATCAATCTTTCGATCCAGGTTTCCTCACCGGGTGCGCTTGCGTGGAAACGGAATCAGGATGGAGAAAAATATAAGGAATGCGAACAGTGCGTGGGAAATGGCGCTGCGGGTGCGGAAGTTTACTATACGAAATACGGAAACCGGTATCATAACAGTCTTTCCTGCAAAGGGCTGAAACGTAAAGTAAAATTTGTAGCACTGGAACAGACGGATGGACTGCCGCAGTGCTCGAAATGCGCGAAAAAGGCGGCGTAAGAAAGCCGGATATGAGCAGAGCAGGTGTCTTCTTTCCGGGTGAGACCGGAAAGAAGGACGGTAAACAGAAACTCGGGTTTGCGGAAAGGAGGCCGCGGCTGTGTATCAGGAAGAAGTAAAGAGTGCAATTATATTGCTGTATCTGGGGATTCTTGCCGGAATGGATGTGAGAAAACGGCAGATCAGCCTTGTACTGACCGGTGTTTTATTCCTTGCAGGCATTGGATGGCAGATTCTGGTGGAACAGACATCGTGGCTGGAATGGCTGCTGTCCCTGCTGCCGGGAGCGGGATTTCTGACGCTCAGTTATATATCACGGGAACAGGTGGGATACGGGGACGGCCTTCTGCTTCTGACGGTTGGAATCTGGCTGGGATTTGGGCAGACGTTCGGCGTTCTGACGCTGGGACTCATTCTCTGTTCGGTACTCTGCGGAGTCCTTCTGATGCGGAAGAAAATACGGAAACAGGATTCCATACCGCTGGTGCCGTTTCTGCTGCTTGGATTTGTGGGGAGGTGCGGAATGCTTTGAAAGTGAAAATGAGAAAAGCAAGTATTACGGTAGAGTCAGTTCTGGTCGTGCCGCTTGTTCTGATGGTGATTTTTCTTCTGCTGTCGCTGACCTTTTTTGTGCACGCACGGAGCTGGTATACATTTGCGGCATATGAAAGCACAATGCTTGCCGCCAGTGAAGGCCGTCTGTCTGTGGAAAAAGGAGAGGCAGCCGCCCAAAGCCGGATGGAGTGGTGGATTTCCCAGATACCGCTTCCGGCTGAACCGGTGACTGTACAGACGGAATGCAGAGAAAAAGAGATTCAGATAAAAGCAGAAGGAAACATTCTGCCAATCTGGAGTCGGAACGCGTGGGAATATTCGGTTTTGAGTGAAAGCAGGAGAAACAATCCGGTGAAAACGATCCGGAAGATACGGGCAGTAAAACAGATCTGGAACCAGAAGTAAGGACGGAAGCGGAGAAATGCAGATTGATTATAAAAGAGATTTGAACCATACGTATGTTATTTTACAGGAGGAAAAAGAGCCGGACACGGCGTCGTATCAGATTCGTATGCTGCTGACAAACGCAATCCCAGGGCTTTTGGACTGCAAAATCGGGAAAATGGATGATAAAACACTGTTTTACTATGAGGTGACATCAAGGCAGTCACTTCAGAGTGTGTTTGAACAGCGCTCGATTGGGGCGGAGGCGCTGCGGAAACTGTTTGAACAGCTGCTGGATCTTCTCGAAGAACTGGGGCAGTACCTGCTTGCACCGGACGGCCTCGTTCTGCAGCCGGAGCTGGTTTTTGCAGATGCAAATCTGGAGAACTTTTCCTTCTGTTATCTGCCGGGAAAGCAGAGACACACAGACTGTTTTCAGAAGCAGATCCGGGAGCTGATGGAATATCTGCTGCCGAAGCTGGATCACCAGGAGCAGGATGCGGTGGTACTCGGGTATGGACTGTATCGGGAGATTTCGGCGGAGATCTTTTCGGTTGAGATGATTCAGGCACTCTTATATCAGACAGGGAAAGAGAAGAAAGAAACGACGGAGCAGGAGGGAAAAGAGCGTCCTAGGGAAGAAAATCCGCCTGTACAGATGGAGGAAACACTTTGGGAAGAACAAGAAGTGGAAGCGGCGGAAAATTTTTTTGTGGAAGCGGAGGAAGAAAAGGATGAGGGACGCTGGAAAAATATTGTGGAAGCAGTGATCTGCATCGGATTTCTGGGAGGTGTGCTGGCACTGCGGTGGACACAGGCCGAAACTGTTTGGTATCTGGTGCTGGGAGGAGCGGCGGCTGTTGTGGGAATTGTAAGTCTGGCATTGGAACTTGTCAGCCGATGGAAAAAGCGGCAGTCGGGAACAGAAACAGGAAGCTATGGGAAGGCCGCAGGAATCCGGAAACAAGGAGAAACAGGAGATGTATTTTCGGAATATCAGAATCGGAAGGGCTTAAAACAGAAAGATGGAACATGGAATCCGCAAAGCGATACAGAACAGCAGGGATGGAGAAGGGATTCCTCAGTCGAAAAAGAGAAAACATGGGAAAAGAATGAAGAACAGGAAAACAGAAAGATGCACAGCCTGATGGAATTGGAGGGGCATGAAGAGGATCTGTTTGGAAAAACGGAACTGCTGACCAGCCCGGAGGATGAGGGAAGGGCATATCTGATTCCGATAGATCCGATTGATCTTCCGCTGATTCCGATTGAACGCGGAAGCACATTGATTGGAAAACTGTCAGCGGCGGCAGATGTAATTCTGCCATACCGTACGGTAAGCCGCCTTCACGCAAAGCTGGTCAGTACAGAAGAGGGAGATTATCTGCTGGATCTGAATTCGCGGAACGGAACAACGGTGAATGGCGTTCCATTGATGGGCGAGACAAAAAAGAAGCTGGAGGATGGAGACGATATCTCATTTGCCGGGAAGAAATACCGGTATAAGGCGGGAGAGAAAAACAGAAATTAGAGAAAAATGATGCATTACACTTTTTCGATTTGGAGAAAGTGCTGGATGCGTTATTTTTAATATGGCAGAATGATCGAAGAAAAAAGTTATGCGAATGAAACAAAAATATTATAGAAAAGAAAATTATGCATAAAATTAAAAAAAGAAATAATGTAAAAAATAATGTCATAAAACGTCGAAAGCCGTCGTGAAGCGTCAATAATTGTCGAAAAACGTTTATCAAAAAAGAAAAAAAATTGACGATTTCTTGCATTTACAAGTGAATTAAATTATAATAAAAAAATAGCACAGATAAGGAAATGATGTAATGGAAGAACAAAGGAAAAACAGTTACGATCCGAACGAAGATATCGTGGACCGTATGTGGAAGAGATCAAAAAACAGCATCAATCTGGTCATCGTTGTATGCAATATTCTGGTATTCCTTGCAGTCACACTGACCGGAGGGACAGAGAGCTCCAGACATATGATGGACTGCGGTGCGGCGTATGCGCCGCTGATTGAGAGCGGAGAATACTATCGCCTGTTTACGAGTATGTTTCTTCACTTTGGCATCCAGCATCTGATCAACAACATGCTGCTTCTTTTGTTCCTTGGGGATTACCTGGAACGCGCAGCTGGAAAGATCCGTTATCTGGTCATCTATCTGGGCGGCGGACTCGTCGGAAATCTGTGCTCGTATCTGCATGAACTGTCCCTGATGAAAACAGGGGAAGCACCGGCAGTTTCCGCCGGCGCTTCGGGAGCGATTTTTTCTGCAGTCGGAGCGATGCTTGTTCTTCTGGCATTTCGGAAAGGAAGGCTGGAGGATCTCACCTTCCGGCGGATGGCCGTCATGGCTGTCCTTTCGCTGCTGGTCGGATTCCAGTCTTCAAATGTGGACAACTTCGCACACATCGGCGGTTTTCTGGCAGGTGCAGTCCTGATGGCGGTTCTCTATCCGGGAATGGCAAGGATCAGGAAAAGGGGAAAACGACCGTAAAGGTGCTTCCTTCCCCGGGCACGGAAGAAACGGAAATCGTGCCGTCGTGTGCAGTTACAATTTCCTTGCAGATGGCAAGTCCAAGGCCGGTTCCGTTTTTCTTATGTGTGACAAAAAGGTCAAAGAGAGTCGGCAGATCCTCGGCGGGGATTCCGCAGCCAGTGTCCTGCACACGGATGGTCAGAAAGTCACCGTCGAAACAGAGAGAGATTTTGATCGTTCCGCCGGAAGGCATTGCTTCCGCCGCATTTCGGATCAGGTTCAGAAAAAGCTGACGAAATTGCGTGGTATCAAGGGCAAAGCGCGGAATGGCAGATTCCTTGACAAGTTCAATGGAAACCTGTTGTTTTTCGAGGAGAACGCCGGTATCGGCACAGAGATTCTGGAGCAGAAGATAAGGATTCACGTAAGCGCGTACCGCCCGATATGAATGATTATAGCAGGAGAGCTCATCGAGCAGGGAGTTCAGAAAAGCCATATTTTCCTGGATTTTCTGAAAATAGAGATCGTTGGAAAGCTCCGGATGCGCTAAAAGAAGAAGCTGATGAAAGCTGTGGATAACCGCAACAGGATTTCGAACCTCATGTGAAATCCGGGAAATCATAGCGTGACATTCTTCCGATAAGCCCTGTGAATTGGTTGTTGGTTCTTTTGACATAGCCGTATCCTCCTTATGATGCGTAGGTAATGATTTTTGATTAGGCAAAAGTTTAGCATTGAAAAGGGGGAGCGCGCAACAAAAAGCGTTCTGCATTATTTGACATTTTTCGACAAATAGTGAGAAAATAGAGTTGTTCGGAACCGTGCAGAACGGGATTCGGAACAACAGAAGAATTAAAAAAAGTAAAGGAGAAAAAGATCATGGATTGTATTTTTTGTAAATTAGCAAACGGAGAAATTCCAACCGCGACATTGTATGAGGACGATGAGTTCCGTGTCATTCTGGATCAGGGACCGGCAACGAAAGGACATGCGCTGATTCTTCCAAAACAGCATTTTGCAAACATTTATGAAATTCCGGATGAAACCGCAGCGAAAGCAATGATTCTCGGCAAAAAAATGGCGACGGCCATGACGAAAGCGCTTCATTCCGATGGCTTCAATCTGGTACAGAACAATGGTGAGGCAGCAGGACAGACGGTATTCCACTTCCATATGCATCTGATTCCAAGATATGAAGGTGACAATGCCGGTATTGCTGCATGGAAGCAGGGAACTCTCGAGGATGCGGTAAAAGAGCAGATCATTGAGAGCGTGACGGCAGAGCTGAAGGCCTGAGAAAAGGCTGGCAACAGCCAGAAAAAGAATCAATGACAGACGAACAGGGGCGGAGAACAATGGACAAAAATAACTTTTCAGAAATATATAAAAAGTATGTAATGACAGCCTATTCAGCCGCAATGCAGGTGGTACACAATGAAGCCGATGCGGATGATATCGCACAGGAAACGATGGTGAAACTGTACCTGAATATTGATGCGCTGGATGAAGACAGAGTAGAAGGCTGGGTCCGTGTCGCTGCAAAGAATCTGGGAATTGATTATCAAAGAAAAGCACAACGTTTTGACTGGAACGAACTGGATGAGGATCTTCGGGCGGAAGAGATGGAACTTCCGACGCTTGCAGAGGAAGAAAAGCAGGAGAGAAATCATTTTTTTCGGGAAGTGATGGATGCACTGAAAGATCATGATGAATCGGGTTATTATATTACGCGTGAAATCAAGGTGCATGAGCGTTCGGAAAAGGAAGTAGCATCCGAAATGGGTATCACCATAGGAAATCTGCGGGTGAAAATGACCCGGACGAAAAAATGGCTTTGCCAGCACTTTGCTGACAAAGCCAGAGAAAGGGGATTTCTGTAGTTACTATTTGCGTTCGCATTCCTGGATCAGGGAGAGGATGCGGCCGATGGAATCGGTGTGGCTGCTCTTCTTCATCGCATTGATATAGGTCTGACGATTTTCGTAAACCTCACGGATTGCGGACTGAAGGGTCTGCGCATTCACGGATTCTTCTTCCAGAACTTTACTGTAACCCTGACGCTCAAAGGAACGCGCATTTAAAATCTGGTCTCCGCGGCTGGCATTGGCAGAAAGCGGAATCAGAATGTTTGGTTTTGCCAGAGCACTGATTTCGCAGATCGCATTTGCGCCGGCGCGGGAGATGATCAGATCTGCTGCGGCGAAGAGATCCGGGAGCTCATCTTTGATGTACTCGAACTGAACGTAACCTTCGGTACCATTTAAGGATGCATCCAGTTTATCTTTACCGCAGAGATGAATCACCTGGAAATCTTTCAGAAGTTCTGGTAAAATAGAGCGGACCGCATGATTGACAGCGACGGAACCGAGGCTTCCTCCGATGACGAGAATAACCGGTTTTGCGGCATTGAATCCGCAGAACTTCAGGCCTTCCCGCGCATCGCCGGACAGCAGTTCCTGGCGGATTGGCGTTCCGGTCAGAACGGCTTTGTTTTCCGGGAGACATTTGACGGTTTCCGGGAAATTACAGCAGACCTTTGCAGCGGACGGAATACACAGTTTATTTGCCAGGCCAGGCGTCATATCTGATTCATGGATGAGCGCCGGGACTTTACATGCTTTGGCGGCAAGGACAACCGGTACCGAAACGAAGCCGCCTTTGGAGAAGACAACGTTTGGTTTCAGCTTTTTGAGCAGTTTTTTTGCTTCAAAGTAGCCTTTTACGACGCGGAATGGATCGGAAAAGTTTTTCGGATCGAAGTAGCGGCGCAGCTTTCCGGATGAAATTCCGTAATACGGAATGCCGAGATCTTCGATCAGCTTGCGCTCCATACCGTCGTAGGAACCGATATAAGAGATTTTATAACCTGCTTCCTTTAATTTTGGAATCAGGGCAATATTCGGGGTAACATGGCCGGCGGTACCTCCGCCTGTCAGAACAATATGCTTCATGAGAATTCCTCCCTGGAATTTGATAATATCATTTGGCTTTTATTATCCCCTCAAGAAGAAAAAAAGTCAAGAGCGGTTACAACATGGAAAATGCCGAGGAACGGAAGAAGATGAAAAAGATAGAAAAAGAAGAACAGCTGAAAAAGAAACTGGAGCAGACGATGGAAGAAAAAATGGCTGCGGATTCGAAAACGGTGGAAGGGGAATCGGCAGTTGTAAAGGCAGAGGAAGGAAACACAGCAACAGAACAGGAGGCTGCGCCTGCGCTTTCAGAGGAAGAACTGAACGCAATGTACGAGCGCTTCCAGCAGCGCCTTCAGAAGGAAGGACTCGCGGACGCGGAAGGAAATCCGACAGAAAAAACACTGGAGATCCGCCGCCAGATCGTGGAGAAAAAGGTGGAACGCGAGAAGCAGGCGGAGAGACAGAAGAAGATTGCGAAGAGAGCGAAAACAACAAAACACTGGGTACAGACGGCAAAGGCGGCTGGTGTTGTGTTGGTTGTGGGAGCGTGCGTCTTTGGGGCGAGTATGACGAGCGAGGCGAATCGGATTCGGTTGGTGGAGACGATTAGTGGAGTTCGAAATACTGGTGATGTGGCGAAAATGAATAATGGTGAAGATAGAGAGTATTCAGTTGGAAATATAGATGAAGCGGCTCAGAAAATAGAAGAAACCTTGCATATCGCGGTGCCGGAGTTTTATTATATTCCAAAGCAAATGAAATATAATAAAGTGATGATAATAAAGGAAATACAAATGGCTTCAATAGAATATGTTTATGATGAGAATTTTGTGTATTTGCGTTTAGCTGCAAATGAAAAGGATTTATCGCAGGGAAGTTGGAAAGATAAAGAGAAAGTTCAAGTGGAAACAATGGATAGCGTAATAGAAGTTGAAATGGGAACAATCTCAGAAAATAATGAAGAAAATTATTATGCAACTTGGAAATATAAGGACGCATATTATCAATTAAGTGGGCAGATAGAAAAAGAAGAGTTGATAAAAATTTTGAATGAAATGCAGTACAATGTGTAATTATGTTAGGTACTACACGTATATAATATGTAGATGAAGGCGGGAGAAAAGAGGAAGTATGAAAAAGGTTATGAATTTAAAAAAACTACTCTTTTGTGCAATGCTCGTTTTTACGTTGGCTGTAAATGTGGTAAATGTACAGGCGGATACGTTAGATTACTTAGGCAATACGATAGATGGATCTGTATTGACGGATGAGATGGAATCCGTTGGAATTTACCAGAGTGTGGCGAGAAGTACGTATTTACATGAGGGATATGTAAGAATTACTAATAATGGTAATGGATATGTTGGGGTAGGAGGAGCGACCTTGTGTAATGTTACATGCAATACTGTAAAACTTAATATCTATCTGGAACGCTCAAGTGGTGATGGTAATTTTTATAGTTATCAAAAGTGGACAAATGTAGATTATAATACTAATTCTCTCTATATGGGTAAAGAAGTTAAGGTGGAGAAAGGTTATTATTATCGATTAAGAGGATACCATTCTTGCACTAAAAATGGAGTGACAGAAAATGGCGGTAGTGTAACAGACGGAATCTATATTGGTTAATTAAATTCACATGCTTTCAATTATTGAGAAATTAAGAAATGAATAAAAATAATTCATGTATAAATATGGGAAAGATAGAGTAAACAGACAGATGCAAGTTTAAACACTAAAGTAGTTTACACCTCCATCCCCCCTCGGGGCCAGTCCCCTATAGAAACCTTATAACAATGAATATATTAAGACGAAAACGCAGATCTTTCAGGATTTTCAACGCGTCGAAATTCCTTTTTCCAACCACAACACAGATCTGAGTCATCATGTGTTACTATGTTCAGCGTGTGAGTGATCATACGGAACATCGGCTGGCCCCGATAAGTGAGGCATCGGTATTACTGCAGGAATACCGGTGCCTCTTTTCTGTACGCTTCTACAAGCCGATGCCCATAATTGAACAAAAATATCAAGATTGTTGTGCAATCTGCTTTAAAATTCCGTTGGAATCCGCCAGATATTATGCTATAATAATCAAAAAAGAGAGAATAAGCATAAAATACAAAAGGAATTTCAGATTATTTTCGCGGACAACGCGTCAAAGACTATGCTGGCATGAGAACTTGACGACTGCTGGCTGCGATAACGGGCCAAACGTATAACGCGTGTTTTGACCCGCAGTGACAACATTTTGTCCCCGAACAAAACGGGAGAACAGGAGGCATCTTATGCGTCTTACATTTCTTGGAGCAACACATGAAGTGACGGGCAGTTGTTATTATCTGGAGGCTGCCGGGAAGAAGTTTTTAGTGGACTGCGGTATGGAGCAGGGACCGAATATTTATGAAAACAAGCCGATTCCGGTTCCGGCATCCCAGCTGGATTTTGTATTGATCACGCACGCGCACATCGATCACACCGGAAATCTGCCGCTGCTGTATGCGCATGGCTTCCGCGGCCCAATCTATATGACTCCGGCGACGGTAGCGCTTTCGGACATCATGCTCCGTGACAGCGCACACATTCAGCTTGCCGAGGCCGAGTGGCGGAACCGCAAGAACCGCCGGGCGGGAAAAGAAGATTACGTCACACCATACACAATGGAGGACGCCCTCGGCGTGATCCGTCTGCTGGAAGGCATTCCGTATCATCAGCGTGTGACACTATCGGACGGCATTCAGATCCGTTTTCTCGATGCCGGTCATCTGCTCGGCTCCGCATCCATTGAGCTGTGGCTGACAGAGGACGGTGTGACGAAAAAACTGCTCTTCTCCGGCGATATCGGAAATATCCATCAGCCGCTGATCAACGACCCGGAGTACCCGGAGAGCGCCGATTACGTGATTATGGAATCCACCTACGGCGATCGCAGCCACGGACCGAAACCGGATTACGTGCCGGAACTGGCAAAAATCATTCAGGAAACGCTCGACCGCGGCGGCAACCTCGTGATCCCGTCGTTCGCTGTCGGCAGAACGCAGGAGATGCTGTACTTTATTCGTGAAATTAAGGCAGAACATCTGGTTCACGGCCACGGCGAATTCCCGGTTTACGTGGACAGTCCGCTTGCCGTTGAGGCAACCAATATTTTCCGCGATCATCAGAAAGAGTGCTACGATTCCGATGCAGCTGCGCTCCTTGCGCAGGGCATTAATCCGATTCTGTTTCCGGGCTTAAAGCTCTCGATTACATCCGATGAGTCGAAAGCCATCAACTTCAACGAAACCCCGAAGGTCATCATATCCGCGAGCGGCATGTGCGATGCAGGACGAATCAAGCATCATCTGAAGCACAACCTCTGGCGGCAGGAGAGTACGGTTCTCTTCGTCGGCTATCAGGCCGTCGGTACACTGGGACGGGCGCTGATCGGAGGCGCGAAGGAAGTGAAACTGTTCCAGGAAGAGGTTCATGTGAACGCGCACATCATCCAGTTCCCGGGCATGAGCGGCCACGCAGATCAGGAAGGACTGCTCAAATGGGCGGGCAGTCTACAGGCAAAACCGGACCGCGTTTTCGTAACGCACGGCGAAGATAAAGTGACGGAAATTTTTGCAGAAAAACTGTGGGACGAATTCCGCTACCCGGCGATGGCTCCGTTCTCCGGCACGGTATTTGACCTGAAAGAAAATGAATTCATCGAAAAAACCGTTGGCATTCCGATCCAGAAGGAAACAACGGCAAACGCAGGAACACTGCGCACGAGAAGCAGCGGAAATGCCGTCTTCGATCGTCTCGTTGCGGCTGGTCAGCGGCTGCTCACCGTCATTACAAGAAACAAAGGCGGTGCTAACAAAGACCTTTCGAAATTTGCCGATCAGATCAACAGTCTCTGCGACAAATGGGACAGATAAAGCAGTCCGGTGGCTGGAAGAAAGACTGTGCTATTAATATAGAAGAAAAACCGGAAGAAAGCAGGCGGCAGGGAAGCTGTGCTGCATCAGAAAAGAAAAAACAGAAGTGGATAAATTACAAACTCCCCGGGGTGAGCATTCCCCGGGGAGTTATTATAATAAAAAAGAGCAAGCGTAAAAAAAGTTATTTCTGGATAGCCTGTTCCAGTGCTTTTGCAAGCTGGTCTGGACATGATGTTCCGCGTCCGTTGCAGTCGATGCCTTTCATGCGGGAGATGGCTTCGTTTACGTCCATGCCCTCAACGAGTCTTGCAACACCCTGTGTGTTTCCGTTGCATCCGCCTACGAACTGTACGTTGTGTACTTTACCGTCTTCTACCTCAAACAGAATTTTTCTGGAACAGGTACCTTTTGTTGTATATTCCATCGATAAGATCCTCCTTTGTGAATAAAAAATTAGAACATTATCGTGAACTTCAGCCACGATAATTCTTCGGTTCCTGCTATTATACCATAGATTACGAAAACAGCAAAGAAAAAAGATACCACAGATCCAAAATTTATTGTATACTGTAACAGGAATTACAAAGAAACCAGAAGGAAAAGGAAATGGACTCCCGGAGTTTTCCGTTCTTACTTTAGCGGCTGACCGCTGACAAAAATGATTTCATAAAAGCAAGAACAGAAAGAATCGGAGAGTACATGTAAAGTTATTGGAGGATATCATAAACATGAAGTTAATCGGAATTATCGGTGCAATGGAAGTTGAAGTTGCAAGCTTAAAGGAAATGATGACGGACGTTACAATCCGCACGAAGGCATCCATGGAGTTCAACCACGGTTACCTGAACGGAAAAGAAGTGGTTGTTGTGCGCAGCGGAATCGGTAAAGTAAACGCCGGTATCTGCACGCAGATTCTTGTGGATGATTACGGCGTGGACTGTGTCATCAACACCGGAATCGCAGGCTCCCTGCGGAATGAAATCAACATCGGCGATATCGTCATCTCGACCGATGCTGTTCAGCACGACATGGATGTGCGCATCTTCGGATACCCGCTCGGCGAGATTCCGCAGATGGGCGTTTTGAGCTTCCCGGCAGACGAGCACCTCGCAGAGGTGGCAGAGGAAGTCTGCAAGGAAGTCAATCCGGAAATCCAGGTATTCCGCGGACGCGTGGTCAGCGGTGACCAGTTTATTTCCAGCAAAGAAGTGAAAAACCATCTGATCGAGGAATTCAACGGTTCCTGCGCCGAGATGGAGGGCGCTGCGATTGCGCAGGGCGCTTATCTGAACAAGATTCCATACGTCGTACTCCGCGCCATCTCCGACAAAGCAGACGACAGCGCAACGATGGACTACCCGACCTTTGAGAGCGAGGCAGCCCGCCACTGTGTCAACCTGCTGCAGGAAATGGTAAAACGCCTGTAATCTAAAAAAAGCAAGAAGAAAAAATCGACAAACGGGTAGGCGAAAACCAGCGAAACCACGCGAACCGGCACGAAAGCAGTCCCCTGAAAGAACGAAAAATAAAAATTCACGCGAAAAAGCACAGAATCACATAGAATTTGACGAACGTTTTTTGTTTCCAAATTTTTCCGGCGGTGCTATACTGTGGCACATCGGAACAAGAAGATTCTCACTACGGATTGCTCAGCAGTAAAACACTTGCTGTTTTGCTGCGTAAGAAAGTGATTCAGGTGTGAACAGCCCTCCTTTTGCGAAGCAAAATTTTCAATGAGGGCTGCGAATGTTACAGTTCACAGGTACCTGGGAACTGTAACACGTCTCCACTGCCGATATGCCAGCGGAAGAATCCTGTGCGCGCAAATTCTGCCGCGGCATCCGCCGATGCACCGCAACGGAAGCACCGGCATATGATCATGACAGGCAAATTCAAAAATCATCAGGGGGAATAAGAATGCTGGAGTTTTGTGTGAAACAAAATGTGTTCTTATACGCAATGATAGCAGCAGGAATCGCCGGTGTGTGGTGCCTGTTCTGGAATAACCGTTTCTACACCCGGGCCATCCGCGATCTCGGAAGGCTGAAGGAACCAAAGTCGAAATGGACCAGGTCGGTGCTGGAAACGTGTCAGAGAAAAGCGCATCCCTTTTCGAATGCCGGGGCGTTTATGCGCAGCCAGATTGCACAGGGCAGGTCAGCGGGAATGGCAGTCCCGACGCTTCTGCGCGGAAGCCAGAATATGATCCTCACGGTTCTGGCGCTGTCGATTCTTTCGCTGTGGGCGATCTACCGATACCGTTATGGAGAGGCGGAGCTGATGCGCTACCTCGGAACGGGCATCGCGCTCGCCGGAGGCCTTGTCTTTTTCCGGCTCTGTCTGGATTTCGGCGGAAAAGAGGAAATTCTGCTGAACGGCTGGACAGACTATCTGGAAAATGAGTTTGCAGCGATGAAACAGAGTGCGGTGCTGGAAACCGTACAGCAGACCGAACGGCAGCCGGTGCAGGCGGAAACCATGGCACAGGCAGGAACCGGAGCGGCGAAAGCAAAACCGCAGACTGCGGGAAGCGAGTCCGCCAAAGAGCGGAATGAACTGTTCGCAGACCCGGAAAAAGAAGCGAGGATTTCGAAAGTCAGGGAGGGCATCCGCCAGACCGCCGCGGCCGAGAGCAGGTTTGCCGGAATGCTGACGCCCGAGGAAGAGAAGCTGATGAGGGAAATTATCAGCGAATACGTGTAAATACCAGGGGATCAGGCCGGGGAGCATGGCATATCGACATGACCATATTTCCGAATCGGCAGTCCGCAGGTATCTAAGATAAAAATATTTCAGGCAGTGCCGTCTTTCAAAACAGACAGGCGGCACTGCTTTCCCGGATAAAGCAGAATCATCATCTGCAAAAGGAGGAACCAACATGAGACTTGTAATTCTTGAGGCAGAGTCACTGGGAAAGGATATGGATCTGTCCGGCTTTTCCCGTTTTGGAGAAGTGACAGTATATGAAAAAACAACGGAGGAGGAATGCCCGGAGCGTGTGCGGGAGGCGGATATTGTCATCTGCAACAAGGTGCGCATGTGCAGCCGCACCCTGTCCGGCGCGGAGAACCTGAAACTGATCTGCGTCACCGCAACCGGCATCAACAACATCGATCTCGATTATGTGAAGCGCCACAACATCGCCGTGACGAACGTCGCCGGCTATTCCACCGTCAGCGTGGCCCAGCACACCTTTGCGATGTACTTCTATCTGGCAGAAAAACTCCGTTATTACGATGATTACGTAAAAAACGGCAGCTACGCCGCCAGCAGTCTTTTCACCTGCATGGACAGACCGTTCACCGAGCTGGAGGGCAAGACGTGGGGCATCATCGGCCTTGGCGCGATCGGTAGAAAAGTGGCTTCGATTGCACAGGCATTCGGCTGCCGTGTGATCTATTACTCCACCTCCGGTGCACACGACGATCCGGACTACGAGCGGGTCGATCTCTATCGTCTGCTGAAGGATTCTGATGTGGTTTCCATCCACGCCCCGTTAAATGAGGCGACCGAGAACCTGATGAATATCGAAACGTTTGCCAACATGAAGCGGAACGCAATTCTGATCAACGTCGGCCGCGGCTCGATCGTGAATGAGCGTGACCTCTGCTGTGCCCTGCGAGAGGGCCTGATCGCCGGGGCAGCGCTCGATGTACTTTCCAGCGAGCCGATCCGCAGTGACAGTCCGTTGCTGAAAATGGCGGACGACGACCGCCTGTACATCACGCCGCACATCGCCTGGGCATCGAAGGAAGCCCGCACGCGCCTGATCGGGCTGGTGCAGAAAAATATTGCTTCGTACCTGGAAGGCGGCATGGAAAACCGCGTGGTATAAAAGGGATACAAATCCAGGGACAAAATACATAAAAAGAGCCGGACATCCGACGGAACCGCAGAGGGGACTGTAAGAACAGCCGCTCCCAAGTTCCGCCGGATGCCCGGCTTTTGTATTTGCTTTATTCGCTGCAAAAACGAGAGAACATTATTCCTCTGTAATCTGAATTTCCAGATAATCAAACTCCAGCGATTCAATAAAATTATCCTGTGTGAACCGCGTTTTCGATCTCCGTTTAAACTCCGAAATATTCGTATCGAGCCAGATCGGCTTCGCCAGATTCCAGGCATCGCAGATTTCATCGAGCGCACGGAAGACCTTGTGCGTTCTGGTATCCTCATCGTCGATGCAGACGGTAAGATCCTGAAGAATATGATTGTTTTCCACTAATTTTCCCCACATCTGAAACATATTAAAAATCCTCCTGAAAAGTACAAAGTGAACAGTGCATTTGGAACGACCGTGTTAATCGCTGGTAACGGTATGCAGTTCTTTAAAATCCTTCGGCGAGATCCCGTACTCTTTTTTAAAGGCGCGGTAAAAACTCGAATAGTCGTGAAATCCGAACAGCAGATACACCTTCGTGACCGGTACATCGCCGAGCAGCGCTTCACGGCACCTTGCCAGCCGCTTTTTGGAAATGTACTGGTGGATCGATATGCCGATTTCATCCTTGAAAACGTGTGCAATGTGATATTTGCTCACAAAAAGTTCCGCCGCCAGCCGTTCGAGCGACAGATCCTCGGACAGGTGCTCATCAATATAGAAACAGAGCTGTTCATACAGCGAGAGCTGTGCTTTCCGGGTGAGCGGGTGATGCTGCTCATACACTGTTCGGTTGATCTGCATCAGCAGGTCGCTGACGTAGAGAAAAATCTGCGTCTCTTTTCCAAAATGATCGGACCGCATTTCTTCGATCAGGCGGATGGTGCGGTACTGGATTGTGTTGAACTCGACGGAATCGAGCGGGAACAGATATTTCTGATTTTCGGCAGCGTATTCCATCAGGTAAACGTAGTCGGCGGAACGGGCGCGGAGCTGCTCTGCAAAAGCGGCGCTGACCCAGAACACAAAGCGGCGGTACGGCACAGACAGGTCGTGCATCACCAGATGATGCGGCACGCCGGGCGGAATCAGAAGAAGATCGCCGGGCTTCGGTGTGTAGAGCACTCCGTCGATTTCCAGTGAGATCGCCCCTTCGAGAAAGAGATAAAACTCATAATGCGTATGCGTATGTTCTTTTACGCCGGGCACATCGACGGTGCTGTAATAGTATAACTCAAATGTATCCGAAATCATGTACTGCCGGGTGGCAAATTTCGTCTGCAGTTTTTCTTTCATAATAAAAGCATCCTTGCAAAAAAATGATATTTTTGAATCATAACAACAATTCCCAGCATATCACAAAACAGCAAGTTTTACAATGTATTCGACAATCCGCACAATAGAAAAAAACAACTTGTCCGGTTATGATACAAGGGAATAAAATAAAAACAGAATGCAGAATAAATTTCAGATAAAGATCAAAACGGAGGAACAGCTATCATGAATCAGATTCTCGAACAGCTTGGAACATATGGCATTGTGCCGGTTGTCGTTTTACAGGATGCAGCAAAAGCAGAGCCGCTTGCCGAAGCTCTCTGCAAGGGCGGACTTGCCTGCGCCGAAGTGACCTTCCGCACCGATGCGGCAGAAGAATCCATCCGCATTATGAGCGAAAAATTCCCGGAGATGCTGGTGGGAGCCGGAACTGTGCTCACAACCGAGCAGGCGGACCGCGCCGTGAAAGCCGGAGCAAAATTTATCGTCAGCCCGGGCCTCAACCCGGAGGTAGTAAAATGGTGCCAGGCACACGAAGTACCAGTGATCCCGGGCATCGTGACCCCGACTGAGATGGAGCAGGCGATCGGTCTTGGGCTCACCATGGTGAAATTCTTCCCGGCAGAACCGGCAGGCGGACTGAAATACATCCGTGCCATCGCAGCACCGTACACCATGATGAAATTCATGCCGACCGGCGGCATCAACCCGCAGAATGTAAGAGAATACCTGGCATACGACCGCATCGCAGCATGCGGCGGAAGCTGGATGGTAAAAAATACGATGATTGAAAACAACGAATTCGACCGCATCGAAGAGCTGGTGAAAGAAGCGGTTGAGATCGTAAAGGAAAGCCGGACGTGACGACATCCTTCCCTCAGCCGCTGGGCACCGACCATTGACCTCGAGCGTGATCCGAGATGGGGAAGAAACGAGGAGGGCTACGGCGAGGACTCTGTGCTGACCGGAAAAATGGCGGCGCTTACATCGAGGGAATGCAGGGCGACGATCCAAAATATCTGCGCTGTGCATCAACCCTGAAACACTTCTATGGAAACAACACCGAGGTCGGCCGCGGCTGGAAGAACTCTTCGATTGACCCGCGGAATAAATATGAGCTGTATCTCGAGCCGTTCCGCAGATGTATTGAGGAGAGCGGCGCAGAGGGCATCATGACGGCGTACAACAGAATCAACGGCACCGTCGGCGGAATGGTCCGGGAAAACATGGAAATCTCGGAATCCGTCATCATGAAACAGGCGGACCAGAAGATGTATGAAAATAAAAAAAGTTCACGGTGAATCGCCGCAATGGATTGTCCCCGCGGGTCTTTTCGTGGTACAATGAAACATAACCGATAAAAAGAAAAACGAGGGCAGAACATGAACGAATTATATGAAATGATTGAAAAGAAAATCAAAGAATCCGGCTATCCGCGGCCGATTTCGGGAAGCGATGTTTACGATGACATCTGCGACCAGATCGAGGGAAAAGAGAACGGTTCCTATGTGGTATTATCGAAATTTGATGATGATGTGATTTTCGAGTACCACATCACGGTGATGGATGATGAATTCAACCTCGGCGTGCTGACGATGCGCACCCCGGAGGGCGTGTTTGAGACTGATTTTGATGCGTAAAGAAGGGGGAGCGATACCATGCCGAAGATTGAAAAAATTACGAAACAGACGGAGAATCCATATGTAAATCTTTATCTGGTGGAAGGGAAGAACAAGGTGGATCACCTGTTCCGTTACTATGTTGCTTCGCGCGCGAAAACGATGGAAGCGCTGAAGATCAAGACGAAGAAGAATACGCCGGACGGCGTGCTGATGTACAGTCTGTACGGGGAGAAGCGCGATAAAATCGTTCTGGTTCGCCAGTACCGTGTTTCCATTGACGACTACATCTACGAATTTCCGGCAGGCCTCGTAGAATCAGGTGAGGAGTTCCACGAAGCGGCAGTGCGTGAGATGCACGAGGAGACGGGGCTTACGTTCCACCCGTTAAAAGTAGATCCGTGTTATGAAAAACCGTTCTTCACAACCATTGGAATGACAGACGAGGCATGCTCCGCAGTTTACGGCTGGTGTGAGGGTGAGATCAGCCGGAAATACTTGGAGGAGAGCGAAGTTATTGAGGTTGTCTTGGCGGACCGTGAGGAGGCAAAGAGAATCCTCAGAGAAGAGAATGTAGCGATTATGTGCTCGTATCATCTGATGCATTTTATTCATGATGAGGAGCCGTTTGCATTCCTGAAATAAGTGGAGGGGAGCCAGAAAAACACAACCCCTGGAAGTTCTTAGCGCGAACTGCCAGGGGTTGTGTTTTTCTGACTCCCATTTACGTTGTGGGGGACGGGAGGGTGAGGACTCAGGTGTAGTATTGGGCCTGGGTTTCGTAAAGATTGGCGTAGATGCCGTGGTTTGCGAGGAGGGTGTCGTGGGTTCCGTCTTCGGCGATGCGGCCGTGGTCGAGGACGATGATGCGGTCGCAGAATTTGCAGCTGCTCATGCGGTGGGAGATGTAGACAGCGGTTTTGCCGGCGGTCATCTGGCTGAACTGTTCGTAGATTTCAGCCTCAGCGATCGGGTCGAGGGCTGCGGTCGGCTCGTCGAGGATGACGAACGGGGCATCCTTGTAGAGGGCGCGGGCGATGGCGGTGCGCTGGGCCTCGCCGCCGGAAAGGTCGACACCGGAGCCGTTGTTGTTGTAAAGGCGGGTGCGGACGCCCTGCGGGAGTTGCTGTACACGGTCGGTGAGACCGACTTTTGCAAGAGAGGATTGCAAAGCAGCTTCATCAATCTCGGTTCCGGCGGCGATGTTTTCGTCGAGCGGGAGGGAAAACAGGTGGAAATCCTGGAAAACGACGGAGAATGCCTGCGTGTACTCTTTGTAGCTATATTTGCGGATGTCAATGCCATTCAGGGTGATGTAACCTGAAGTTGGCTCATACAGGCGGCAGAGCAGCTTGATGAGTGTTGTCTTTCCGGCTCCGTTACGGCCAACGAGGGCGGTTTTTTCGCCGACGGCAAAGGACAGTGTCACATGTTCGAGTACCGGAATATTCGCACCGGGATAAGAGAATGAGACATCGTGGAATGCAAATTCGTACTGGCCGTCGTCGCGTTTCTCAATCGGCAGTGTACCGTCGTAGGCCATAGACGGCTGCGCAATGAAATCCTCATAGGTCGAGAGATAGGAATTGATATAGTCGAACTCCGATCCGGTTGCGAGAAATGTCTGAAGATCACTCATGGCGCGTGTCACGGAACCGGCATACAGAAGAACATCCCCAATGGGGAGAACGCCGTACAGAGCCCTGGCGCCGATCACAAGGTACGCAGCGAAATTGGAAAGGAGCGAAAGCAGCGCGTTTTTTCCGTCTGTGATGGCGGAGAAGCGGGCGAAGTCGAGGTACATCGGCAGAAAGTGTTCCATGGCTTTTCCAAACTGTACGTCGAGAAAATGATCGAGATGACCGATGCGGATATCGTCCGCGCGCCGTTCTTCAAGCATCACATTAACGAGATAATTGGCAACCGAGTTGGAATGGTCGTTGCCCTGGTTCAGCTCTATCTTTTTCTGCGTACTCCTGCGGTTGATGCGGGAGGAAAGTGCAAGCTGCACACCACAGAGCAGGAGCAGTGCAAGCATCGAAAACGACGAGGTGAAAAAGTTATTCCTGCTGCTGTCGGACAGAAGAAACAGACGGAGCAGGAAAAACAGGGCATAGAGAACCGAGAGCAGGGAAGTGATCAGCGTATGAATGACAATGAGCTGGTCACCCACATTTCCCGATCCCATGGAGGAGACGTTGGTGCGCCGGATGGCATCCATCGTCTCTGTTTTTTCGAATTTCTCAAACTCCAGCTCCAGCGCCTTTGCGGTGATTTTCTGTTCCGTGCGTGCAAGACAGAGTTCTTTTTGGCCGTCGAGATACTGACGGCAGATTTTTTCAAACAATCCCAGCCCATACTGCGTAAGCAGAAAGACGACAACAGTATACAGACAGGCGCGGTACGACTTTGCAAGCAGTAAATTCAAAATTCGCGCCGAGAAAAACAAGGAGAGATACGGCAGCGTTGCAG
>UMKX01044637.1_pt1 | contig 25264 bp, 17 predicted proteins | sample 1966471 | NCBI WGS metagenome assembly UMKX01 (sample SAMEA4836188, study PRJEB28245) | human gut metagenome | biome: gut microbiome; material: fecal sample | place: Denmark | collected 2008
GCAGGGTATGTGTTTAGAAACTGTACAATAACAGGAAACGATGAACTTGAGGTAAATGCGGGATATCTTGGAAGACCTTGGGGACAGGATGCGAGAGTAACATTCCTTAATACTAAGATAAATGGCAGTTACATAAAAGATGAAGGATGGTTTGATATGTCTGGTAACAAACCAGAAAAAGCAAACTATAAAGAATATAATTCTGTTTACACAGATGGAACAGCAGTTGATATGTCTAAGAGAGTTACAGGAGTTGTGACAGATGACAGCGTTGCAAAGAAAGATGTTGTGAATGATTATCTTTCTGGCTGGACACCTTCGGATTATGTTGCTGATGAGAGTACAGTGATATTTGAAAAAACACCATATCTTGTTGATAATGGAGATATCAATGCACCATATCCAGGACATACTCTTACTGTAGTATACTCACTTGGCAATGCAAATGATGCATCTGATGCATCAGTAATCCGTTGGTATATTGTTGATAATGATGGAAACAGGACTCTTGTAAAAGCAACAAGCGTCAATGTAGACAATACATATAAAATCACAAAAGATGCAATTGGAAAGTATATTGAAGTTGAAGTTGTACCTGAAAACATAAGCGGAATAAAGTCTGAAGCGGTAAGTTATAAGGCAGATGCATATGTAAGGGAAGGATATGAAGATCCAACGGGTTCAACAGATATAGAACTTGGAGATGGAGTAAATGTATTTTTAGCAGGTGATTCAACAGTTAAGGATTATTCAGCATCAGGTATGTATATGAGTGGCAAGGCTCAGGCAGAAGGTTCATGGGGTGAATATTTACAGACATTCTTTGACTCTTCAAAGGTTAAGGTACAGAACTATGCTAATGGAGGAAGAAGCAGCCGTAACTTTATTAATGAAGGATCATTAGATAAGATAAAAGCCAATATTAAAGAAGGCGATTATCTGTTTATACAGTTTGGTCACAATGATTGCGCTAATGGAAAAGGATATCTTGAAGATAGATATGTACCACTTGGAGAACCAGATGCTAACGGAATATATCCGGTAACAGCAGGAACTAAAGTGGCAACACCATCATCGCTTGCTTCAAAGTATGGTGACAGCTTTTATTCGTATGATTGTGGTGGTACTTATAAGTGGTATCTTACACAGTATATCGAGACAGCGAGAGAAGTAGGAGCTATACCGGTTCTTGTAACACCAGTATCAAGACTTTATTATACAAATGATGGAACTATCAAACCACATCATGATTCAACAGATACAACAACAGGAACACTGGTAACAGAAAATAACGCCTATGTTGAGGCAGTTAAACAGCTTGCAAAGGAACAGAATGTGTTGCTTATTGATGGATTTGAGATAACAAAAAATATGTATGAGGAAGCATACAAAGCAGATGAAAAGGCAGCTAATGGCAAATCTGTTAATGGTATGCAGGTTATGTCAGCAGGAGATAGCACACATAGCAATAAGCTTGGCGGTTTTATAACAGCAGAACTTTTTGCACAACAGATTCAGAATATGAATATATCACTCTCAAAGGCTGTCAAAGCACCATCAAGGGTAGCGGGCGTTAATCCAGATGGACAGCAGGTATTTGTTGTTGATAAAAATGGAACACTTACAGCAAAAGCAGCAGATTCAGATGGCAGTTTTACAGTTGATGCAGTTTACTGGACAACAAAAGGTCAGAGTCTTTTAAGTGCTATTAGTGCAAAAAATGAAGAGCTTAATAAGAGTGATAATCCGGCGCCAGGACCAACACCAACGCCAGGACCAACACCAACGCCAGGACCAACACCAACGCCGGATCCGACACCAACGCCAGATCCAACGCCAGCACCGGATACGGGTGATGATAATAAGAAAAGCGATGAAACCATTTCAGGTGATAAGGAACAGGCAGAAGATAGTGTAAAGACAGCTGATGTGTATAATGTAGCAGGTTATAGTATAATGTTGTTTATGGCATTAGCAGGAATTGTATTTGTTATACATGAAGATAAGAAGAAAAAGAACACTATTGATTAATGCATAATATAAGCCGGATGTATAATAACAGAAGTTGTTATATATCTGGCTTTTCTGATATTTTTTGAATTACATATATGTTGGCAGTGCATTAAAAATTATACAATGTGCTATTTAAGTGTGAAAGTATATTGAGCTTGGGAGGATTAAGACATCATTCCTCTTGCTAATCAGCACTAAATGTTATAAAATGATTAAGATTATGTAGCAGCCGATGCAGTTCGATGTAGTCAGGCTGTTGCCTTTAGGAGGATTATATTATTATGGAAAAGACAATGGAGAAAATTGTTTCTTTAGCTAAGGCAAGAGGATTTGTTTACCCAGGTTCTGAAATCTATGGCGGATTAGCTAATACCTGGGATTATGGTAACCTTGGTGTTGAGTTAAAGAACAATGTTAAGAAGGCATGGTGGCAGAAGTTCGTACAGGAAAGCCCATACAATGTAGGAGTTGACTGTGCAATTCTTATGAACCCTCAGACTTGGGTAGCATCAGGTCATCTTGGTGGATTTTCTGATCCATTAATGGACTGCAAGGAATGTCATGAGAGATTCAGAGCAGATAAACTTATAGAAGACTGGGCAGACGAGAATTCATATGATCTCGGCGGTTCAGTTGATGGATGGACACAGGAGCAGATGAAGAATTTCATCGATGAGAAGAATATCTGCTGTCCTTCATGTGGAAAGCACAATTTCACAGATATAAGACAGTTTAACCTTATGTTTAAGACATTCCAGGGTGTAACTGAGGATGCCAAGAACACAGTATATTTAAGACCAGAGACAGCTCAGGGTATCTTTGTTAACTTCAAGAATGTTCAGAGAACATCAAGAAAGAAAGTACCTTTTGGTATTGGACAGATTGGTAAGTCATTCCGTAACGAGATTACACCAGGTAACTTCACATTCAGAACAAGAGAGTTCGAGCAGATGGAATTAGAGTTCTTCTGCAAGCCTGGAACAGATCTTGAGTGGTTCACATACTGGAGACAGTACTGCATCGACTGGCTTAAGGCATTAGGAATGAAGGAAGATGAGATGAGAGCAAGAGATCATTCACCAGAAGAACTCTGTTTCTACTCTAAGGGAACAACAGATATCGAATTCCTCTTCCCATTCGGATGGGGCGAGCTCTGGGGTATTGCAGACAGAACAGATTATGACCTTACTCAGCATCAGACAGTATCTGGTGAAGATATGTCATACTTTGATGATGAAGCTAAGGAGAAGTATATACCATATGTTATTGAGCCTTCACTTGGTGCGGATCGTGTAACATTAGCATTCCTTTGCTCAGCTTATGATGAGGAAGAGCTTGAAGGCGGAGATGTAAGAACGGTTCTTCATTTCCATCCTGCATTAGCACCAGTTAAGATAGGTATTCTTCCACTTTCTAAGAAGTTAAATGAAGGTGCAGAAAAGGTGTATGCAGAACTTTCTAAGTATTACAATTGTGAGTTTGATGACAGAGGTAATATTGGAAAGAGATACAGAAGACAGGATGAGATTGGTACTCCATTCTGTATCACATATGATTTCGATTCAGAAGAAGATGGTGCTGTAACTGTAAGAGACAGAGATACAATGCAACAGGAAAGAATAAAGATAGCAGATCTTAAGGCGTATTTTGAAGATAAGTTCAGATTTTAATTAATAAAAGAACGGAATTTAAATCGATAATTAAAAGGAAAGAATTATGCTGTGTACTAAATGTGGTCAGGAATATGAGGGCAGTCAGTGCCCAAGATGTGATGGACCTGTTATATTAGTTAACAACAGTGATTATCTTGCCAGAAGAAAAGCATATGAGGAGAAGCAGGCTTTGAAAGAGAGGTCTGCTTCTTCTGATAAAAAAGAGGAATCACAGAGTGACTATGGACAGGCATTAGCAAAACGCGTGCAGGCGATAAAGAATCAGAGCAGAAACAAGACAGAAAGTAAGAAGCAGAGTCAGAACAGAAGCAAAGCGGACAGCAGAAAGCAGGGACAAAGTAGCGGAAAAACAGGTGGCAACAGGAATGGTAATCAGGAAAAGCCACAGATAAGAATTGCACGACATAAAGTAAACAAAAGAATGAAAATGATAGCGGCAGTGCTGATAGCAGTAGTGCTTATTGGTGTCGCAGCATTTGGAATATACAAGCTTGCAACTAAGAAGAATTATGCTCTTTATGTAAGCTACAACGGAAAGATATATGATATAGCAGGGCTGGACAGCAATTATGTGTGTGATGAAAGTGATGCAATATTTGCGGCAGACAGTAAGACCTTCTATACAGCACAGTGGCCGGAACAGATAGATTCAGGTAAGAATATCTTAAGCGTTGCGAGTGACAATGGAAAGTATTTCGTTACGGTAACATATGATGAGTCCAACTCGTCTGGCAGATATTCAATGTACATATGGAGTAAGGACGAATGTGTTCTTGTGTCAGAAGATAATCTGCAGAAAGAGATTGTGTATATCTCTGATGACGGTCTTGTTATATACACGAATATTAATATTATTAATGACGAGGGTTCTACTAATGGTACAAGCCTTGCCATGAGCAGAGTCAAAGAAGTTAAGAAACAGCCTGAGGCACAGACAACTCTTATAGAGGGTAATCTTAATAAGGCATATGTGTATGAGTCAAAGCACTTGATAGTATGTCTTACTAATGCAGGCTCATTGTATACATATGATTATGAGAAAAAAGAAAAGCCGGTTTCAGTTGCAGATGCAGTTATGCAGTTATGGCCTGTGTCAGAGAACATGACAGGTGTGTATACAGCGAATGCAGACAGTCTTAACACAAGAAAAGATGTGGATACATTGCTGTATTCTAAGAGTGATGGAGTATATTATTATTCATGCAAAGATGCATCTGCGTATAAGATAGACAAGAAGACAGACAATGATGCAGATTATGTATTTGATAGATACAATTCGCTTATATACAGAATTTCAGGTACATCAATGACATCAGCACTTATCAAAGAAACTAAAGTGAGTGAGTATGTCGATGTTGATTCTATGACTAAGGAAAAGAATTACATATATAATTCATCAGATGGTCAGATAGTGTATGTTAATGCGAAAGGACAGCTCCGTGTAGTTGATAACAACAAGATTACAGACATTGCGTCAGATGTTAATGCAGGTTCATTATCTAAAGTGTATAATAAAAGTAAGGCTCTGACATACGTTTCAGGCGGCAGGCAGTTCTATATGGATAACATTAAGAGCAAAGCTGTTGCAATTCTGGAATCAGATGCAGTTACAGATACAGAGGGAACATATTTTTACAAGAACCGGATCTATGCGTATGATGCTGATAATATTCTTTATTCTAATACGCTGAAAGGAAATAACAGCAGCCAGATAGGCTACGTTGAAAGACTGTGGATTGGCACGGAACTAAGATAATTGCAAATGTATTAAGACAGGTATAAGTTATGGATTTATTTGAATATATGCGTGAAAATAATAAGAATACGGAATCTCCGCTGGCTATGAGATTAAGACCGGATACACTCGATGAAATGGTAGGACAGTCTCATATAATCGGAAAGGACAAGCTGCTTTACAGGGCAATTAAAGCTGATAAGCTTAGCTCAGTAATATTCTATGGCCCGCCGGGAACAGGGAAGACAACTTTAGCAAGGATAATTGCCAATACAACAAGTGCAGAGTTCAACCAGGTTAATGCCACAGTTGCCGGAAAGAAGGATATGGAAGAGGTTGTTGCCAAGGCGAAAGACAATCTTGGAATGTATGGAAGAAAGACTATCCTTTTTGTAGACGAGATTCACCGCTTTAATAAGGGGCAGCAGGATTATCTTCTGCCATTTGTTGAGGACGGAACAATAATTCTTATTGGTGCAACGACAGAGAATCCGTACTTTGAAGTAAATGGAGCTTTGATTTCAAGGTCAATAATATTCGAATTAAAACCACTTGAGAAAGATGATATCAAGACAATAATAAAGCGTGCTGTGTATGATGAGAAGAAGGGCATGGGAAGCTACAATGCAGCGATAGACGATGATGCACTTGAATTTCTTGCAGATATATCCAATGGAGATGCGAGAAATGCACTTAATGCCATTGAACTTGGAATACTCACAACAGACAGGTCAGAGGATGGAGTTATACATATAGACCTTGCAACAGCACAGGAATGCATCCAGAAGCGTTCGGTAAGATATGATAAAGAGGGTGACAACCACTACGATACAATATCAGCATTTATTAAGAGCATGAGAGGCTCAGACCCTGATGCAGTAAGCTATTATCTTGCAAAGATGCTGTATGCAGGTGAAGATATCAAATTCATTGCAAGGCGAATAATGATATGTGCAAGTGAGGATGTCGGTAATGCTGACCCGAATGCATTGCAGGTTGCAGTTGCTGCGGCACAGGCTGTTGAGCGTATTGGCATGCCTGAGGCGAGAATTATACTCAGTCAGGCTGCACTTTATATTGCAACAGCACCTAAGAGCAATTCATGTATCAAGGCAATTGATAAAGCAATGGATGTTGTTAAGAATTCAAAGACTGCACCGGTTCCTGTACATTTGCAGGATGCCCATTATAAGGGCAGTGCCAAATTAGGACACGGAGTAGGATACTTATATGCACATGATTATCCTAATCATTATGTCAGACAGCAGTATCTTCCGGATGCTTATGTGAATGAAAAATTCTATGAGCCAGGCGATATGGGATATGAGAAGGATATTAAGAAACATTTGGAGAAGATTAAGTCGGAGGCATAGTTTGCAATGAGAGATTTCATAAACAGACTTTCAAGAGGCAGTTCAATTATTAATATACCAAAGCTGTCATGCAGTGAAGAGCAGACTACCATGACTACCATGAGTGATGCGGCTGCAGAGGACAGCTCTGCTAATGATGCCACGAATGATGTCTATGAAACAGAACATGCTGATAATGTGCATGCTAAAGAGGAGGCTGTAGTTCTTACAATAGATAATGATGAGAATACAGTTACGAAGAAAGAAGAGCCTGAAAAATATGGATTTGAGCTTAAAAAGAGCGGCACGGAGCTGACACAGATTCATATATATGCAGATGCAGAATTTATCGAATTAGAGAGAAATGATATATCGACAGATGATTTTGCAGGCGACAGACTGGATATTAATTACATAATTAATCCGGCAAAGATGCACGCAGGCAATAATTATGGATATATTCATGTTGACAGCTATACACAGCATCTTAAAGTAAAGGTAAGTGCTGTTGCTTCTAAAGCTGCTGGTGAAGAGTTTGAGGTAAGATGGGAAGAAAGACAGGCAGAATATAAGCTTACAAAGCTTTATCTTGATTTCAGAATGAAAAAGATAAAGAAAGAAAAATGGCTTTCATCATCAATGCAGATAGTAGACCGCATAAGAGGAATAAAAGGACAGGATCCGTTCTATGACCTTGTACAGGTCCAGCTTCTTGCCATGTCAGGACGGGAAGAGAGCGCAGTCCAGATATTTGACGGACTTAAGAAAGATATAATAGGAAGGATAGGCGATAATGTAGAATTATACTGTTATTTCCTGTATGTCTCAACACTGATGGTAAAGGAAGAAGAATACACAGCACAGGTATATTCGCAGGTTAAGAAGTTCTATGAGAACGGATATGATACATACAAAGTACTGTGGATATTGTTCTACCTTGGCCCTGATTCAGAAAGCAACAAGAGCATTAAACTCATAAGAATTAAAGATACTGTCAATACAGGCTGTACAAGTCCTGTAATGTATATAGAGGCACTTAATATAATTAATGCACAGCCGGTATTACTAAGAGTCCTTAACCAGTTTGAAATGCGTGTGATTAATTACGGCTGTAAGAATGGAATTATAACTGAAAAGCTTGCAATGCAGATTGCAGATGTTGCAGCTAATGAGAAGAACATTAGTATTAATACGCTCATTATCCTTAAGAAATTATATGAGCAGTTTGATAAAGACGAAATATTAACAGTGCTTGTGCCCCAGATGATAAGAATGGGAATGACAGGTGACAACTGTTTTGAAATATATGAAAAAGGTGTGTTAAGAGGTTTGAGAATAACCCGTTTATATGAGTTCTACATAGCGAGCATGCCAAAAAACATAGAAAGACAGCTTCCTAAGATAGTTCTTATGTACTTTGCATATGATAATATACTGTCAGATTCAGATAAAGCATTTTTATATGCAAATATTGTGACAGGCAGGGATTCATATTATAAGAACATCTATGAAGGATATGACAGAAATATAGAGATATTCGTGTATGAGCAGCTGAAAGACGGAAAGATAAGTGATAATCTGGCTGTGCTTTATAAGGCACTGCTAAAGACACAGCTCATTAGCAAGGAGACAGGCAGCTTCATAAGCAGGATGCCATATATGCACAGGGTACGATGCTTTAGTGATGTGGTGAGCAGAGTACATGTAAGACACCCTGAGTTTGCAGAAGAGACGGTGTATGAACTTTCTGAAAAAATTGCATATATATGCATGTATGCAGGTGACTGTGAGATAACATTTGAATGCAGCGATGGGGTTATCAGGAAAGATACTATCGATTACGAGATAGAGAAAGTATTCGATGCAGGGCAATATGAAGAAGTGTTTGGCGCGGCAGCTGAATATGGCATGGATAATGATGGTATTATCATGAGCCGCATTAACGACATGCATAAGAAGTCAGAATATACTCCTGAATTATTAGACTATTACAAATGTATCAAGAAGTCTGACAATATAAGCAGTGCTTACAGATATCAGATTAATTCATGGATGATAGAATATTATTACACATATTACAAGGATAATGATTTCTGGCACGAATATGTCAGTGTGGATACAGATGACCTTTCAGACAAGGATGCGCAAAGACTTATAGAGACACTTACAGAGGCAGGAATGTATTCACAGAGCTTTGAACTTGTAAGCAGGTATGGATGCTGCAAGGCGGCTCCAGCCAGGCTTCTTAAGATGGCAGATTACATACTTACTAATGTGTCGGATGAACATAACAAAGTGCTTGACGATGTTACAGCGTATGTATTTGGACAGCACATATATAATGAACCTGTTCTTGCATATATGTCCGATTATTTCAATGGAACGAATGACGAGATGTACAATGTGTGGAAAGCCGCTATTAATTATGGTGTAAATGTATCGCATATGTCCGAGAGACTTCTTGCACAGATGATGTACACGGGCGTTCATACAGGAAGATTGACAGAAGTATTCACAGATTATTACAGTAAAATGCCTGACAAATTGATAGTTAAAGCATATCTTTCATACAATTCACAATTCTATCTTCTCAGGCAGAAGAAAGCGAATGACATAGTATTCCGTGTTATAGAGGAATATATGAAAGAGGGGTATGGTCTGCCAGAGTGCTGTTATGTGGCATGGCTTAAGAACATCTCCAAGAATCCGCTGGCACTTAAAGAAGATGACAGCGAAAGAGAGCTTGCACAGACAGTTCTTAATGAATTGTGTGAAAATGACAGAATATACAGCTTCTATAAGAAATTCAAGGGAGTGCTTGATATTCCTTATAATATGCAGGGACTTACAATTATTGAATACATATCAGCTCCGGCAGATAAGGTTACAATATCGTACACAATTAACGGAGGCGACAGGCTTACACAGGTTATGAAATCCAACGAATGGGGCATATTCACATGCAGATTCCATCTGTTCTATGGAGATGTTCTTGAGTACACATTTTCAGTCAATGATGAAGACAATGATATGCAGCCGGTAGTGTACGAATTCAAAGATGTATCTGGAGAGAATACACAAGGACGCACAGACATGCTCAATGAGTGCCTTGCAAGCAGACAGCAGCACGAGCTTGCTGCCCTTAAGAAACAGATGCACAGCTATAGTGTCGAGGAATACGTTACAAGAGAAATGTTTACAATTGCGAAATGAGGATAACAGATATGGATAAGGAGAGAGGACTTATAGCAGGAATAGACCTGAGCGGGACAAGAATTCAGGCAAGTGTATATTCGCATAATTCTGGCAGTGTCCAGTCTGTAAAGCTTACAGAAGATTCGCATGAGAAGACTAATCTTATTAATGTTATTGCCGAGTGCATGCGTGCCACAGGAGAGTCACAGATTAAAAGCATATGTGTGACAATTGCTGATTACAATGGGGATGAGATTGCAGCAGTGATGGCAGACCTTGAAAAATGTGGTGCTATGAAAGGACACTGGCAGATATTAAGCAGGGTTGAGAGCTTTGCATATTATGCATATAAACAGAAAAGTGAACTTCATTCCATGGGAGTTGTGCTTATGGATTATACGCAGGAGGGGCTAAAGTGTGACCATCTTGCCATAAGAAAGAGTGACAATACAAGCTATCTTCTGCAGGAGCATACAGGATATACATCGGATGTATTAAAAGAAGTATACGGAAGTAAGAATATTGACGGGGCTGAGAATGAATTATGCACATTTGCAGAAGATTACTTTGCCAGGAGGCGAGTGTCAGCTGCGTATCTTACCGGCGAGGGATTCGACATTGAAAAGTTGCCGGAAAGATTCGCCAAGCTTATGGTTACAAGAAGAAAAGCATTTGTAGGACAGAATCTTTTTGCAAGAGGTGCATGCTTTGCGGCTATGGATATGTTACGACCTGAGATATTCAGGAATGTCGTCGTGCTTCTTGATAACCATGTCAAATGTGGTATAGAACTTGACATATCATCATATGGAAAGCCTATGAGATTCAGAATGGTAAGACCGGGCGTTAACTGGACTTTAGCCGGGCGTACAATAGAGTGCATACTTGAAGATATAAGAAGTATTACTTTCAAAGTGATTACCACAGACAACACAAGTTATGATGAGGTTGTGGATATAAGTGAGATTCCATTCAGGGAAGGCAGAACAACGAGAATATCAATACATGTGGAATTCATGGATGCAGACAGATGTAATATTACAATTAAAGACCTTGGATTCGGAGAATTTGTGAAGAGTTCAGGTAAAGTAATACACAGGGAACTAACATTAAGAAGCTGATAAATGTGAAAAACATTGCAGAATGGAGAATACAATGGGGAAAATAATATTGTGCAGGGGTCAGAGAACGGATAAGCCATATGTCACACCACAGACTGATATAAAGCTGTATTCAGCCGAAGAACTCTGTTACTACATATACAATAATATATACCTGATTGGGCAGGACCTGATAGACGATAACCTTATACAATTTCTGCAGGATGCGGGTGAAGGTGAGCTTGCAGCAAGAGTTAAGAAGCTTAAGGAATCGGGTGCTCCGCTTGCACAGATACTTGTGACTATTCTTAAGTCAATAGATTATTATTCTGTTACAGAGATAGAACAGCTTAAGGAGATTCTTAACACACTTGGAAAACAGAGTGTGTGTGAGAGACTTAAGGCGAGAGGCGACGGTTATCTTAATGCGGATTTCTATTTTGCTGCAATCAGCTGTTATGAGTCAATTATAAAGGACTATAAGGGAAAAGACCTGCTGGCAGCAGATTATGCCAAAGTATATCATAATCTTGGCACTTCATATGCAAGAATGTTCATGTATGAAAAGGCAGTGGAGTATTATAACGAGGCTTACAGACTGGGTCAGCATGAGGAATCAAAAAAATGCAGCATAGCCGCGTCTATTATGGCTAAGAAGGACAAAGAGCCGGTCAATGTGGATGTGCAGGAAGATGAGTATGTTGTACAGAGAGAGTTAGAGACTCTTATGGATAATGCAAGATACAGTGATGAATACAGAGAACTTGAAGATATAGACAGACTCAAGGGTGACGGTAATCTTACACAGTTTAATCAGGCAATAGACGCAAAACTAACATCATGGGTTGCAAATTTAAAACGATATGTTACAATTAACAGTGGCTTTTTACGCAGATAATTGATAAAAAGCGAAAGAAGTATGGAGGCTATAAGGATGAAAGAAAGACTTGAAGCAATTAGAGAAAGAGCTTTAGCACAGATTAATGAAACTGATTCGCTTGATAAGCTGAATGATATCAGAGTCGCTTTCCTTGGAAAGAAGGGTGAACTTACAGAAGTACTTAAAGGTATGAAGGATGTTGCACCAGAAGACAGACCTAAGGTTGGTCAGATTGTTAATGAGACAAGACAGGCAATTGAAGAAGTATTAGAAAAGGCTAAGACAGAATTAGCTGCCAAGAAGAGAGAATTTCAGTTAAAGAGTGAAGTAATAGATGTTACTCTTCCATCTAAGAGGGATGAGTTAGGACATAAGCATCCTAATACACTTGCATTAGAGGAAATCCAGAAGATATTCATCGGAATGGGTTATGAAGTAGTTGACGGACCAGAAGTTGAGTATGATTACTACAATTTTGAGGCACTTAATATACCAGCTAACCACCCGGCTAAGGATGAACAGGATACATTCTACATCAATGATAAGATAGTACTCCGTACACAGACTTCCCCTGTTCAGGCAAGAGTTATGGAGAAGGGCAAGCTCCCTATCAGAATGATTTCTCCAGGACGTGTATACAGAGCAGATGAAGTTGATGCTACACATTCACCATGCTTCCATCAGGTAGAAGGTCTTGTAATTGATAAGGGAATCACATTTGCAGACCTTAAAGGAACTTTAGCAGAATTCGCTAAGGAGCTTTTCGGACCTGATACTAAAGTTAAATTCAGACCACATCATTTCCCATTCACTGAGCCTAGTGCCGAGATGGATGTAAGCTGTTTCAAATGTGGTGGTAAAGGATGCCGTTTCTGTAAGGGCGAGGGATGGATTGAAATCCTCGGCTGTGGAATGGTTCACCCACATGTATTCGAGCTTTGCGGAATTGATAAGGAAGAATATACAGGATTTGCCTTTGGTGTAGGACTTGAGAGAGTTGCTCTTCTTAAGTACGAAATCGATGACATGAGACTTCTTTATGAGAACGATATCAGATTTATAAAGCAGTTCTAAATCGATTCATATAGTGGTCTAATGACTGGAATAAGATAAAGTATATTTAAGGAGAATGACGATATGAATACATCATTAAATTGGATAAAAGCAATGGTTCCAGGTCTTGAGTGTACAGATCAGGAATTCAGAGATGCAATGACACTTTCAGGAACTAAGGTAGAGTGTTTCAATGCATTTGACAAGAACCTTGATAAAATCGTAGTTGGACAGATTCTCTCAGTTGAGAGACATCCTGATGCAGACAAGCTTGTTATATGCCAGGTTAATGTTGGCAGCGAGAATGTCCAGATTGTAACAGGTGCACCTAACATTGAAGTTGGTTCAAGCGGACAGAAGGTTCCTGTAGTATTAGACGGAGGTAAAGTTGCCGGAGGACATGACGGCGGCGCACTTCCAGAAGACGGAATTAAGATTAAGAAGGGCAAGCTAAGAGGCGTAGAGTCATGCGGTATGATGTGCTCTATCGAGGAACTTGGTTCTTCAAGAGAATTCTTCCCGGATGCACCAGAGGAAGGAATATATATATTTGGAGATGATGCTGTTGTTGGTTCAAGTGCGGTAGAGTACTTAGGACTTAATGATACAGTATTTGAATATGAGATTACTAATAACCGTGTAGACTGCTACAGCGTTATCGGTATCGCAAGAGAGGCTGCTGCTACATTCAGAAAGCCTTTCAATCCACCGGTTGTTACTAAGACAGGTAACGATGAGGATGTTAACACAATGGTTTCAGTTGATATTGAAGCTAAAGAGCTTTGCTCAAGATATGTTGCAAGAGTTGTTAAGAATATCAGACTTGCTCCATCTCCAAAGTGGATGCAGCAAAGACTTATGACAGCAGGTATCAGACCAATCAACAACATCGTTGATATAACTAACTATGTTATGGAAGAATATGGTCAGCCAATGCATGCATATGACTATGATACTATTGCAGGTCACAAGATTGTTGTAAGAACAGCAACTGATGGCGAAAAGTTCGTAACACTTGACGGACAGGAGAGAACTCTTGACGCACAGACACTTCTTATCTGTGATGGTGAGAAGCCAGTTGGTATTGCAGGTATCATGGGTGGCGAGAACTCAATGATTACTGATGATGTCCAGACAATGCTTTTCGAAGCAGCTACATTTGACGGAACTAACATAAGAAAGACAACTAAGAAGATTGGTTTAAGAACAGACGCATCTGGTAAGTTCGAGAAGGGACTTGACCCAGAGAATGCTATGGAAGCTATTAACAGAGCATGCCAGCTTATCGAGGAGCTTGATGCAGGTGATGTTGTAGGCGGTGCAGTTGATGTATATCCTGATCCTGTAACTAAGAAGAGACTTCCATTTGAGCCAGCTAAATACAACGCTTTACTTGGTACTGATGTATCAGATGAAGATATGCTTTCTTACTTTGAAAGACTTGAAGTTGAATATGATAAAGACGCTAATGAGCTTATCATTCCAACATTCAGACAGGATCTTAACAGAGATGCTGATATAGCAGAGGAAGTTGCAAGATTTTTCGGATATGACAACATTCCTACAACTCTTCCTAAGGGAGAGACAACAATGGGTAAGATTTCATTTGAGCAGAGTATTGAAGATGCAGCTTCTGAGGTTGCCCAGTTTACAGGATTCTCACAGGCTATGACATACTCATTCGAGAGCCCTAAGGTATTCGATAAGTTAAAGCTTCCTGCTGATTCTGTATACAGAAAGACAGTTGTAATCTCTAACCCATTAGGAGAGGATTTCTCAGTTATGAGAACACTTCCAATTCACGGAATGCTTACATCATTATCTACTAACTATAACAGAAGAAACAAGAATGTTAAGTTATATGAATTAGCTAAGGTTTACCTTGCAGCAGATGATGTTAATGAGCTTCCGGATGAAAGAGTTGAATTCACACTTGGAGCTTTCGGCAGCGTTGACTTCTACTCAATGAAGGGTGTTATTGAAGAATTCCTTGAGAAGATTGGAATGAAGAAGAAGCCAACATATGATGCTAAGGCTGGTATTCCATTCTTACATCCAGGCCGTCAGGCTGATGTATATTACGCTGATAAGAAGATTGGTTACATCGGAGAACTTCATCCGGATGTTGCCGATACTTACTCAATCGGTGAGAGAACATATATTGTTGTTATTGATATTCCAACAGTTACAGAAATGGCAAGCTTCGATAAGAAGTTCACAGGAATTGCAAAGTTCCCAGCTGTAACAAGAGATATCAGTATGGTAATGCCTAAGGAACTTCCAGTTGGTGAAGTTGAGAAGATTATTGAAAAGCGCGGTGGCAAGATATTAGAGAGCTACAACCTCTTCGATATCTACGAAGGAAGCCAGATTAAGGAAGGCTTCAAGTCAGTTGCTTACTCAATCGCATTCAGAGCTAAGGACAGAACACTTGAGGACAAGGACATCACACCAGTAATGGAGAAGATATTCAAGGACCTTGAGGCTGACGGAATCGAGCTTAGAAAGTAATACAGACCCGGATGTTGCAGTGGTCGATAAAGGGGCGGCGTGTGGCGCCGCCCCTTTGCTTTGAAAGGAGTAGTACATGGATTTACATGATTTTTATTATGATCTGCCAGAGGAACTTATTGCGCAGGATCCTTTGTCTGACAGATCAAGTTCAAGACTTATGGTGCTTGATAAAGAAACAGGAGAAATTGAACATAAGATATTCAGAGATATCGTAGATTATCTTAAGCCGGGTGACTGTCTTGTTGTTAATGACACTAAGGTAATACCAGCAAGACTTATAGGTACTAAAGTTGATACAGGAGCGGCTATTGAAGTGCTTCTCCTTAAAAGACTTGAAGACAGACAGGATACATGGGAAGTTCTTGTTAAGCCGGGAAAGAAGGCTAAGGTTGGTGCTAAGATAAGTTTTGGCGAAGGCAAGCTTATAGGAGAGGTTATTGATATAGTTGAAGAAGGAAACAGACTTATCCAGTTCACATATGATGGAATATTTGAAGAGATTCTTGATGAACTCGGACAGATGCCACTTCCTCCATATATAACACATAAACTTGAAGATAAGAACAGATACCAGACAGTATATGCAAAGCATGAAGGCTCTGCAGCAGCGCCTACTGCCGGATTACATTTTACAACAGAACTTCTTGAAAAAATCAAGGCTATGGGAGTTAATATTGCAAGAGTAACACTTCATGTAGGTCTTGGAACATTCAGACCAGTTAAGGTAGAAAATATTCTTGATCATCATATGCATTCAGAATTCTATGTTGTTACACAGGAAGCTGCTGACATGATTAATAATACAAGAAAGAATGGTGGCAGAGTAATTGCTGTTGGAACAACAAGTACAAGAACTCTTGAGTCAGTTGCACTTGAAGATGGAACAATTCCAGCTAAGAGTGGATGGACAGAGATATTCATATATCCGGGATATAAATTTAAGGCTATAGACTGTCTTATAACTAACTTCCATCTTCCAGAATCAACACTTGTTATGCTGGTATCAGCACTTGCTGGAAGAGAGCATGTGCTTCATGCGTATGAGGTTGCCGTACAGGAAAAATACAGATTTTTCAGCTTTGGAGATGCTATGTTCATTAAATAATTCAAAAAATATATTTGAACTTCTTAAAGGTTAATGATATCATTAGATAGATTAAGTAAACATGAACAGATAAGAGGCTGCTCGGAATAGAGGATAATCATGGTCAAAGTTGAGAGAAGACAATCAAGAAGAACTGATGTTGATGTTATTATTTCTTTGAAAAAGCTTGATGAAAGTCGTATTTCTGCATGTTCCGGGGAGACAGTGGATGTTAATGTTATTAACATATCCAAGGGTGGCATAGCATTCAAATCAGACCGTAAGTTTGAGCTGAATACTTATTATTCGACAGTAATCACTCTTGATAATAAAGAACGTATAGAGGCTGTTGTTGAGATAATCAGAATGGAGAATCTTGGAGAGGCTGAGACTACCTATGGATGCAGATTCGTGGGGATTAGCGAGAAGAATCAGTTCAGAATAGAAGTGTACCAGCTTGTATATGAAAGTAATCACAATTAAATATCATGAGTAGCGCAGATGATCGCGGCTGCATTCGTGCAGGTGAGGAAAGTCCGGGCTTCATAGGGCAGGATGCCGGATAACGTCCGGTGGAGGCGACTCCAAGGCCAGTGCAACAGAAATATACCGCCATGGCGAAAGTTGTGGTAAGGGTGGAAAGGCAGAGTAAGAGACTACCGCATTGCTGGTAACAGCAGTGGCACATGTAAACCCCATCCGAAGCAAGACCAAACAAAAGCGTTACAAAGGCTGCCCGCCAAGCTTTAGGTAGGTCGCTTGAGCCTGCTGGTAACAGCAGGACTAGATAGATGATCGTCACAGCTATGCTGACATAACCCGGCTTATAGCGCTGCTCATTTTATTATTTAAAGAACAAACAGCTCCCATGGGTATATTTTTACCTATGGGAGTTATTTAATTGGTGGATATAAATTCAATTCTGAGTGTATCAATGCAAGAATGTGATATATACTTATAACAGAAATAATCGAAATGAATTGTGATTAGAGAAATTAATTATAGAGAATTAAGAGAAGGACATAATTTGGAAACGCTATATATTGGTGGGGAATTTGAAAAATATGAATGATAATGCTGACACAATTGAAACGGCAGAACTTGATAAAGTTGTTGCGGATGTGTTAAATTATGATAATATGATGAATGTAGATATGTATATTGATGAGTGCTTAAAAGAAATAAATATAAATCAATTGCAAAGTAATGAATTAGATTTAGTAAAAATTCTCGAAGAACAAAATGAATCAAGCAGGAACGAAGAAAATGGGTATATATGGGTACTGTGTACATGCATAATGTTTTTAGGTGAATATAAGTTCTTCTGGAATAGATAATTGGGAGTGACATACAATGCAGGAAATGTTAAAAAAAGTAATAACCGACATTCTGACAACATTATACGAACCATTCTGGTTTGCGCTGCTGTCAGCATTGTTGCTTACAATTGCATATATGTACTGCTATGAGCCGGATGGAGCGGGAAAAGGCTTCAAACCTATGATGTCTGCATGGCTTGGGAAATTCAAGAAAGATGCACATTTTCGGGAATTGTTCTTCTGGTTCTTCCTGACAGTAATTATTCTGTTTCGAACGCTGCTTAATAGAAAATTGTGGGCAAATCCATTATCAAATGTGATGGGAGGCTGGCAATTTATAGATGATAAAGGCAATGTTGTAGTCGATTCAATTGAGAATATAATAATGCTTATACCATGGGCATGGTTGTTGATTGCAGTGAAGAATAAGAAAAATGCAGTGAGAAGACCAGTAATGTATGCAGTAAAATCAGGATTTCTTTTCTCAATTTCAATAGAAATGTTACAGCTTATTCTAAGGCTCGGTACATTCCAGTTGTCAGATATATGCTACAACACACTTGGCGGAATGATTGGTGGAGTGATGTACTGGATAATCAGACTGATAAGAAAACAATAAAAGGACTCTCTCGGTGTACACTTCACCGGGAGGGTTCTTTCTGCTTTAAAAGAGAGGGAAGATAAAGAAGAGAGGGAAATATCATGATAGAAAACATAATAAAAGACATGGTAGAAAGCAATACAACCGGTCGTCTGACCGATGCCAGCAAAAGATTCGTTGCCAGAATGAAAGAAAAGAATGAAATTAAGAAGCTTCTGGTGGATAATAGCAGGTTTTTTGCAGGATACGAGGCTAATGCAGATAAGATAGCAGCTGATATTGCAAATGTATTATCAGAAGAGAACCTTAGCCAGCTTGCGGCAGATCTTAGCAGGGATTCAGGATATACATTTAAAGTGAGACTGGAAAAGTGGCTTACAGACCTTATGAGCGAATATGAGATTCCGCATGAAGAAGAGCGTCTGTATGCTAACAGGATACTAGATGCCGTTCTTTATGAGCTGCCACAGGTCGCACCAGACAAATACGACAGATATTATCAGAGCGAGTGGCGCGAAGAACAGCAGCAGGAAGCACAGGAGATTATCAGCAAACTAGAGAAAATCAGCAGCCAGATGGCAGTGTATGCAGAAAAACATATGGATATATGCTCGACAGATGACCTTGACCTGCAGCTTAAGCGTCAGACAGTCAATCCTAAGATAGGAATAGATTTCTTTGATATAGATGATGACGAATTCATAAGTGTATTTAACGAAGTTAAGAATGATGAGAAAGTCTGTGTAAGAGCTAGATGCAAGGAAGAGACAATATACTGCATTATCAATGAACTGTGGAAATCCGGGGAGAAAAGACCGATATTTGTTGTGAAGAACAAAAAAGACTGGTACAGATTGGCAGAAGTCGGTGGAACAGGCAACATATATATACCGTGGTTCTATGCAGATGAGATAGTGTCAATAGAGAATAACACTAACATATTCATCTTCACAGACGGGCTGCCATCATTCTCAGACAAAGAGATAGAATTAAGACCAAGAACGCTCGAAACAATACGAAGAGCACTGGGAAGGGTAGGAATGGATGTTAACCAGGCTAATGAGCTTGTCAGTGAGACGCATGGATTATATATTCCGATGAAAAGAAGAATATTCAACGGTGCATATTTAAAGAAGCCGGAATGGATTGCCGGTCTGGCTGATAACGTCAAGATAACATGTCTGCTTGTTGGACAATGGACAGATGCGGATGGCGATAAAGCAGTAATAGAGGAGCTTAGCGGTCTTAAGTATGATGATTTCACAGAACAGGTCAGAAAATATGCAGATGGAGAAGAACCATTTGTATATATAGTTAAAAGAAGCAGAGCCAGCCAATACTATCTGGCAAGCGTGCAGAATACATGGGAATATCTGGACGTGTCTACAGACAGTGAAATCTGGAAGAAATTCATGAGGGCATGCATAGATGTGTTAAATGAATCGGAAGCGTTATTCACATATACATTTGTGGAGAGGCTGGCTGCCACATTCAACGGAGAGCAGCTGTTCTGGTCGGGAAATATACGACAGGGGATGCTCAGGACACTTCTAATCAAAGTGTGCCATAAAGACCACGGAAGTTCACAGGCAATTCTTGACAACATGGTTGAGGAGATACTCGGTTATGTTAAGACAGAACAGCAATGGAAATACATATCAACATATTTTAGGGAACTGTGTGAATTATCGCCATCTAAAGTGCTTGACAGATTAGAAAATGAGTGGGACAAGCCTACAGGTCTCCTGCAGCTTTTCGAGAAGCAGAGCGATAATCGTATGTTTGATAAAAATGAATATATAAATATTCTATGGGGCGTAGATACCATGCTTGTACAGAGACCATACGCTGCAAGGGCGTTTGGATGGCAGCTTCGCATAGATGACATGTCATATAAATATACATCCAACACGCCGGCTGATACTATACATAAAGTCATATGCAGCTGGTTTAATCTGTCGGCATTCAGAACAACAGATGAGAAAGTAAATGCTGCAAGAATGACTCTTGAACATGACAGAAACGGATGGGAACATGTGTATAAGTCACTTCCTCAATATAACAGTAACATGATTGGTGATATTATAAAGCCTCGTTACAGGGAATATGTTACCTCTGAAATGATGGATACAGAAGATATTGCAGTTACTGTGACACGATATGTGATACTCCTGATTCGTGAGGCTAATTTCAAGCTGGAACGCTGGGAAAAACTGCTTAATATAGCTGATGAAATTCCGCCTGCAGTTAAAGAAATGCTGATTGACAATATGCTATATGAAACAGAGCAGATGTCTGATGAAGAAAAAATACATGTAAAAAACTTCATCAGAAAGAAAATATACAGACACAGGTTCTTTAGGACCGCAGACTGGGCACAGCCTGAAAATGTGGTAAAACAATACGAAAAGCTTCTCGACGAGATACACACAGAAGAGCCGGAATATGAGTATGAATACCTGTTTGTGCAGCAGAATGACGGAGTTCTGCTTAATCCAGTGGCATACAAAGAAGGCAATGAACGTGAACAGAATAAGAAAAAGACAGAGATAATCATTCAGAAAAAGATGAGTGAATTCAGGCAGAAGAATTTAAGCCTTTCAAAGCTTGCTGCTATATGTGCAAAGGAAAAACATTCATCACTTGGAGACTGTCTTGCGAGATACTAGGGTGAGGGCTACGATGAAAATGTATTGCTTGCCCTATATGATGCACAGCCAGCATACAGATATATGGCACTTGATTATTGTAGTGTGTTAGCCTACAGTGGCGTTGATGTGTATGAACATATAATGCATTTGCAGGAAAAACGGGAATTTGATGATAAGTTCATGGCTAGAATATATAGGCTTCAATCGGCATGTGCTGGCGATGGTACACCGCAGATTATTAATGCTCCGGAACGAATAAAAAGATTATTTTGGGAAAATGCAGACTATTATGCACCAAAACAATATGACTGGGCGTTGGAAGAATGTGGGAAATACGGAAGTGTGGAAGTATATGTGAGACTCTTGTATATGGCAATGACAGAGCAACATTACACTGCACAGCAGATATATGATTATCTGGTGCCGGTGAAAGATATGGATGTGGGAATGAATATAACTGATATATCGTATTATCTGAAAGAGGTATTGGCGGTTCTGCAAAAAGAATATATTGATGATGATGAGCGGTGCGAAACAATAGCATCTGTAGAGATACATTTCTTTGATATACTTCAATGGACAGATATGAAATGCTTTCAGAAAATTCTCAAGGCATCACCAGAAAACTATGCAGAGCTTGTAGCTGTGGTATTTAGGAAAGATGGCGATAATCAGCAAAAAACGCTTACGGAGGAAGAAAAGAAATATATAGATATTGTAGCCAGACTATATCATAAAATTAGATTCTGTCCGGCTGAGAAGAATGGAAAAGTTGATGCCGGGGAACTGAGAATATGGATAGAAGATTTTAAAAAATTGTTAGAAAAGAACAATCAGGCAAGTCTTCTGGGATATCAGCTTGGCAGACTGTTGTCTGCTTCACCCGCTGGCGCGGATGGATATTATCCATGCGAAGCGGTAAGGGATGCTATAGAGGAATATGCTGACAAAATTCTCACAGAACGGTATGTGGCTTGTGTGCATTACGACAGAGGAATATTCAGCCCGTCAGAAGGAATAGAAGAAAAGAATATAGCCAGAAGATATAAAGAAAATGCAGATTATCTGAGTACCTTTTATCCTAAAACGGCAGCAATATACTACGAACTCTACGATATATACAGAAATCAGGCAAAGCATGAGCGAGAGAGAGCTGAAAGCGGTTTGTATTAAAGTGTTATGAGAAAATGTATCGGAGTTACTAAAAATATAGTACCTTCGGTGCATTTTGTGTATGCTATATAATACACAGCATTGTCTTGTAAAACATTGACGAATATAGTCATAAATGGTAAAATACTAGGCGGTGAATTTTGTATGAAAAATATTAAATCTTTATAAAATTGAATATATAAATGACTATAGTAAAAATTAAGTGATTATTATAAATACTAGTGTTTGACGTAGAAAGGGAAGGCTTAGATAGAAATATAGTATAAAATATATTCATTATAATTATTTGAGTTTTAGGTGATGCCGATAAGTGTTTAGTGTTAAAGAAGGAATACAAGTATAACTATGATTTTTGTGAAAATATATAAAGAATAGTTATGTCTATCTTGTAATTAGGGTGAATGAATGTCAAGAATAAAATTTATGAATACTGAAATTGATAATTTAACAATGCAAGAGACATTGAAAGTTATTGAAGAATTAATTCAAAAAAATAAAAATGCATATGTTGTAACACCAAATGTGGATCATATTGTTCAGCTTGAAACAAATAAAGAATTACAAGCAGTCTACGAAAATGCATCTTTAATTTTAACGGATGGGAAACCACTTATGTGGATTGCAAAATGGTATGGCACACCTATTAAAGAAAAAATATCGGGTTCAGATTTGTTTCCTCTTTTATGCAAAATGTCTGCAGAAAAGGGGTATAAGATGTTTTTTTTGGGGGCAGCAGAAGGAGTAGCAGCAAAAGTAGCAGAAAATCTTAGTGAACGATACAAAGGCCTTCAGGTTGTTGGAACATACTCTCCGCCATATGGATTTGAAAAGAGCCAAATCGAAATGGATAAAATTAAAGAAATGGTTAAAAAATCAGCACCTGATATTTTGATTGTTGGGCTCGGATGTCCTAAACAAGAAAAGTTTATGTATTATAATTGTCAAAACTTAGGTGTTCCAATTTCTTTTGGTTTAGGAGCAAGTTTAGACTTTGAAGCGGGAAATGTAAAAAGAGCTCCTAAGTGGATGGCAAATCATGGATTAGAGTGGTTGTTTAGAATTACTCAAGATCCTAAAAGAATGGCAAAGAGATATTTACTGAATGATATGAAAATCTTTGCATTGATGTTCAAATACTGGAGGAGAGATAATGGCAGCATTTCAAAATATAGGAATTGATGGATACTTTAAGCGTTATGGTTTTAAATATGGAATAAAAAGAGCGTTATTTATGATAAATGATATTCATATTGTAAAGGATTATGAAAACAAGAAAATTCTTTATTATCATAAAGCCCAAAAATATCTATTTAGAAAATATGCAAAATATGCAAATGTTGATCCTTATGGGATTGTTTTTGGAGATCAAGAATTAGATAATCCTATATGGATTTATTGGAAACAAGGAATAAACAATGCTCCAATATTAGTACAGAAATGTGTTGAATCTGTTCAAAATAATACAAGTGGACATGTTATTGTTTTGGATGACGAATCTGTAAAACAATATGTTACGTTACCTGATGATATATTGAAAAAATATAATTCTGGGAATATATCAGATGCTGCATTATCAGATCTGATTAGGTTTTCATTATTAGAACATTTTGGAGGAACATGGGTTGATGCAACTGTATATATGACAAGTGATTTACCACAATATATTATAGAATCGGATTTTTTTGCTTTTAAAGATACGTTTGGACTTATAAAGAATCCTGCATTAATCAGTAATTGGCTATTACATTGTAAAAAGCATAATACTGTAATGAGGGCAGCGCGTAATATGTCTTTTGCATATTGGTTAAATGAGAAGTATGTAATAGATTATTTGTTTACATATATTCTTCTTAATATTTCATTACAAGAAAATGAAGATTCAGTTGGAAATTATCCGTATGCTAATAGTGATTATTCTCATTTACTTTTAGATTGTATAGATGAAAGATATGATGAAACAAAGATGAAATATATAAATTACTTGGCACCAATTCAAAAGTTAACATATAAATTGAAAAAGGAAACATATGAAAAAGAAAATACATTTCTTAAATATGTATTAGGTGATAAATAATGAAAAAAATAAAGAAGGCTATTGGATACATATTGTATGTTTTAACTTCTTGGCTTCCACATTATCAATTACATTATTCGTGGCCAATTACAACAAATATTCGTAGATTGGCAGCTAAAATGATGTTTGATTATTGTGGAGAAAAAGTTGATATAGGAAGGAAAATATCTTTTTCGTCGCAAGTATCTTTAGGAAATAATTCATCAATAGGAGATGAATCATATATTTTGGGAAAATTAGTAATCGGAGAAGATGTAATGATGGCTGCAAGATGTGCGTTTATTGCATCTAATCATAATATAAATCGCCTTGATATACCAATGAATTTACAAAGTGGTACAGATGAGCCTATAATAATTGAAGATAATGTTTGGGTAGGATATGATTGTAAAATTATGGCTGGGGTTCATATTAAATCAGGAGCTGTTATAGGGGCTGGAGCTGTTGTAACGAAAGATGTACCTCAAAATGCAATTGTTGGTGGAATTCCAGCTAAGGTTATTAAATATAGAGGAGATATGAATTGAAATGAATGTATTAATGATAGGCGTTGATAAAACATCAGTTGGAGGAATGCTGACCGTTGTAGAAAATTATTTGAATGATAAAGAATTTTGTAATCAAACAAACTTAAATTATATTGCAACTGTAATTAGATCAAATAAAATAAAAAAAATCACAACATTTATTAGAAAAATACCTCAAATTATTTATATAATAAGAAAGAAGAAAATTGATATTGTTCATGTGCATATGGCAGAGAGGGGAAGCGTATTTCGTGAAGGATTTGTTATTTTATTAGCAAAAATATTGGGATGTAAAACATTGATACATATGCATGGAGCTA
>UMKX01086272.1_pt1 | contig 24881 bp, 26 predicted proteins | sample 1966471 | NCBI WGS metagenome assembly UMKX01 (sample SAMEA4836188, study PRJEB28245) | human gut metagenome | biome: gut microbiome; material: fecal sample | place: Denmark | collected 2008
CTTCTGCGATCTTTGCGGCTGTCACGGCACCGTCGGCGATCATATCGGTAGTTATGGGCGGAATACCTTGCGCGGCATTCTTGAGCTCGGCGACATAGTCGTCGGTCAGTGGCTCCGAGGTAATCAGGTCGTCGCCCGTGGATGTGCTGTTGGCGATAAACGTATATTCGACATACGCATTGAATGTGGAGCCGTTCTCCAATATGCGCGGCGTGGTCTGCTGAACGACCGAGTGCAGATAGGTATTGGCCGGAATGACATCCCCCGCAGCATAGGAATATAGCTGCTTGTTATGGAGTACGATGCCGGGAGTATATCCGCCTTCTGTTTTGTCGAAGCCGTAGATAATGGCCGTAGTCTTTCCGAACATATTGATCGCGGCTTTGAGCTCGACTATGTTCTGAGACAGAACGGCCAGATCGGTAATGAACACGGGGTTGCCGATATTTTCGGCATATTGCATCTCGCGTATGGGTTTCAGTGCCATGATGGGTAGGTTTATATGTAGTCGAACTTCATTACGATATGGTAGGTGAACGTGACCTGCCGGAGCGAAGAGGTGGTTATGTTCATGTATAGCTTGTCGTTCTTCTCATACGTGTAGGCCGTAATCTCCATATTGGTCTCGCCTATGTATTTGGATAAGCCGCCGGTAATCGGGATTTCCATGCCGATAATAGTGCCGGTTCCCGACGCATTATCTTCATATTGGCCGGTCAGGTATCCTTCTATGCCGATCAGATGCTTCCCGGTCATGTCGTCCACGAGTTCGACGGTACCCAAAGTAATTACGTTGAAAGCCGCGGCCGACTTATACTGGTAAAAGACAGGTCTGCCGTTGAATTTTCGGGTAAGAGAATTGGTGGGAGAAGCGAAATTGTTCGGGAAAAATTCTGCGACGCATTGCCATGTACTCCAGCCGACCGAGGAGGGATAGCCGCGCATATTTCTGATAAACAAAGGCGGGGTGGTGGTAGCCCACGAGGCTCCGGCAGGCCAACTTACCGGCATGGCGATTTGGGTAACACCCGAAGGGGTTACGTCGAAACTGTTTGAAAAGGTAATCCCGACAAAGTCACAGGTGGCCAGCGGAGGCGTATTCTTCGAGCCGGAAGGAGCATAGAATAAGCGGTTATGTAGAGCGCTGTTGCAGTCGCTCACTTTGGTTATCATCCCGTTCAGAATATCTCCCGGCACAGCGGGGTCCAATTTTTCCGAGGTCACGGCCTCGTCGGCAATCTTGCCGGTTGTCACTTTCCCTGCACCGATAGTCGGATTGGGGTAGGTACCGGCCAGATCGCCGCCGGCAGGACCTGTCGGCGGGGTAGCTCCCGGGATAACGCCGTCGGCTAATTTATCCGATGTAACCGATTTGTCCTTGAGCATGTCGGTTGCGATCATCTGAGGGCCGATAGGAGCGCTTTTGAGCTTCATCACATAGTCGTCGGTCAGAGGCTCCGGGGTAATCAGGTCGTCGCCCGTGCCCACATCGTTGGCGACAAATTCGTAGCGCTTGAAGGCGTTGTATATTACGCCGTTTTCAGCTACTCGCTCTCCGTACAGTATTTCCCGGCTGTGCAGATACGACCCGGCGGGGATGCTCTCTCCGGGATAGGAGTACATGACACCTTTATATAATATGATACCGGGAGTATACGTGCCGTCCTCGTTCTTGTCGAAGCCGTGCAGTATGGCGATGTTCTGGCCGAACAGATTGATCGCGGCTTTCAGGTAGTTTATCTGACGCGGCAGATTGGACAGGTCCGTAATGAACACGGGATTGCCCGTGCCGTCCTGAAATAGCATATCGTAGATGGGGTCGAGTGCCATGTCAATATGTTTTAATGGTGTATTTGATTCCGTATATTATGAGCGAGTTAAGCGTTGCGAGGAAGTCCCACCACACATCGGACATGGGTGCGTCGTTCGTTCGGATGGTCCCGTCCGACAGATTCTGGAAGTACATCTGGCCGTTGCCTACGAGTCCGAATCCCTGCGTCGTGCCGTATATGGTATGGTAGGAGCCTTTCTCTATTCCCTCTATTTCCTGCATGCTCCACGTGTTTCCGTTGTCTTTGCTTACGAACATAGAGCGGTAGAAGGGAAATGTGCGGAACGACCCGTCCTGCGGAACGTAGGTAACGGACTTGCATACGTATTCCGGCAGAATGGGAGAGGACGAGGCGACAGGCTCGTAGTCGGGGGATGCCGCATAGGCCGAGCCCTTGCCGACAAATACGAGATGAGTCCCCGCAGAATCGGCCGCACAATCATAGTAAGTGCCTTCCGGGAGCGATTTGACGGACGAATTGACTATGTGATAGTTGTCGTCGAGTTCGACGAGCTCCATCCGGGAGCTGTTCATAAGAACGAATCCGTCTTTATACGGGCATATCGACGTATAGGATGAGCCGATTCCTTCGAGCGGTTTCCAAGTTTGAGTCCCGTTCAGAAGGTCCAGATACATCGCCATCGGTTGCAGCCCGTCCCCAATGGCAATGGCGTAGTGGTTAGCTGTCGACACATTCGACAGGTAGCTGCCGACGACTTTCGTATAGTCCCCTTCCGGAAAATCGACTGCTTTCCACGTCTCGCCCATATCGAAAGACATAGCCGATATGCCGTCCCCGATAGCGATGATAGGCCGGGTTTGGTCCGAGCCCTTGATAGAATAGGTGATACTCTTGTAGAGCGCCGTATCGTTCGCGTTGTTGGGCAGAACGACCGTTTTATAGGATAGCCAGTTGTTATTGGTTATGTAGGCGGTCTTGTCGCTTATGGCGATAGTAGGTCCTCCCGGGACGGATACGGCGTTATAGATGACAGCTCCGCTGTACTGAAGCTCGACGGGAACGCTGACGATAGTCTCGTTGGACGTAGCGCCCTGAAATCCCCAGTAGACCGGGGCGTTTTCGCTCCCCTCGGTATACAGGTACACTTGTTTCGACTCATCATCGGGGTACGAATCGTACAGGTACATCTGGTTCAGGCTCGAATTGGAGATGATGATCTCTCCGTATTGCCCGAAAAGATGATTGAGGACATTGGAAACGTTGCTGATGTTCGGCTCGCACGATGCGATCATGTAATACTTCCGCCGTAGCGCGTCGTATTCGTTCCATTTGGGTTGCAGCGGATAAAGGCATGCCAGCAGGAACTTGTACATCTGATTGAGGGCCGGCAGCGTCTTTTCGTCCCCGTATGTGACGGCATAATTGGGCCGGAGTATCTGATAAATCAGATTGGGTATATCGACAGCTCTGAATTTCATACTACACCGATTCGAAGATGGTTATGGGACTATCCGCCGTAAAGTCGGAAATATTGTCGTTGAAATTGAAATATCCCGCGTACAGGTAGATGATTCCCTGATAGGGATTGGACGCCACGTTGTCCGGGACATATTGGATATACTTGCCCTCTCCTTCGGATGTGTCCCACCGGTTGATGGTAACGCCGTCGAAAAAGGCATCCCTTACGCCCGTAATATCCTTGATGGCCGACTCGATGTCGTTGATATAAAGAGCCGAGCGATTGAGGCGCTGCATCTGGAACTGGTCGAGCAGCGCTTTGATGTTATCCTGAATGGCTATCAGGTTGTAGTCGCGCGAGTATCTGACGTACAGGTGAGCGCAGTCGAACCGGTCGGGGACCTGACTAAACACAGTCACAGCGATACCCACCGGCTCCCAGTTTTTCATGTAGCCTTTGAATGCGTCGAGTTGCTGCGTCGTGAGTGGAATCAGGTTGTTGTCCGAATCCGTCGTGGCTACTTTCAGATATATTTCCCCGTTATCCGGGACGGATGTATACACCTGCTTGATAATCTGTTTGCTGGTGTCTATCTCGGCATATCCCATCGCTAATGTTTCGTCGTTCACTACGACCAAATCGTCGCCCTCCTGATAGGCAAGCGCCTTGTCGATGTAGTATTGCTGGCCCATGACGCGCAGCGAGCGGGCGGCCGTCTCTATGATGGTATTCGAGCGGCCGATCTCTCCGGTCAGTATGTCGATGATCGTGGAGAATACGTCTACGAACCGGGTCCAGATTGCCGAGGCGCTGGAGTTGAGATTCGGCAGGATATTGGCCAGATAGGCTTTTATCTGATTAGCTGTTTGACTTGCCATTTTGGGTCATTGTATTTACGAGGTTATTGATCTGATTTTGCAAATCTTCTTCCGACAGGCGGGTGGAATAGAACGGATATTGACCGGCCCACAATACGCAGGCATTGTTGACGATAGGTATGCCCGTTATGTCGAGTTGAGTCCCGAAAGGTATTTCGGCGGTATAGCTTTCTATGCCGTTTAGCTCCATGAGCTTGTCGAGCACGACGATAGACCCCGATACGTTGTAGCATATATCGTAGATAGTCTGGAATGCCTGAACCTGATAGGATGCCATAGCTTGTTATTCGTTATAGATGACCGATCCGTCCGTGGAGAATATGTTTTGCCAGCCCGAGCGGATCGTTTTCTCGTCTACGTATTTGGCCCCGTCTTCATATATCTGCCCGATCCCTTCGGTAAGGAGCAGATCGAAGTCCCCCGGAGCCAGATTGGGATATAGCTCGTCGAGGGCCACCCCGATGTGCGCCTTCGTGATGTTCACGGCACGCTTGATAAGGATCAGAGCGCCGTTTTGGTTCGAGCACCGATCCGTCATGGCGAAATCGCCGTCGGCGATGACAATGTCGTTTACCTTAGTGTCCCATCGTATGTCTTTCATTGTACTATGTCTTCGTTTTGGTATTCATCGTCGGAGAATTGAGAGAAGGAGCCCGTGAATCCGGGAGTAGGGGAGCTTGTCGGTCCGCCTCCGGATGGGGCTGTGTGCGTGTGGGAGTTGACGAACTCTTTCAGGCTGTCTATTTCCCCCACCAGTTTGTTCAGCCGGGCAGTCAGTTCTCCGATAACCACCGTAGGGCCTTTTTCCCCTCCGTTCAGGGTGACGAGCGGATTTTCTCCCGAGGAATCCAGCGCAACGGAAGCCGATCCGACGGTCAGGGACAATAACCCGTTCCGCATTTCCATACCGGCATCCCCTCTTTGGGCCGATATGCTGGATGCGTCGATCGTGATGACATCCGTCGCTCCTTCGTTCCCGAAATCGTATTTGACGACAATCTTGTCGAGATGGGTAAAGGAAACGACGAACGGGAGCTCCGGCCGGTTCTCCACGAATCCGAGCACCACCGTAGAGCCGACGGTGGGGATAAAAAGAATGCCATTGTCCCCATTCACGACAATGTCAAGATTTATGTCGCTGATCGTCTTGTCATTGTCTACAATGGCATTCAGGGTCCTGTTCTCCTCGTCTACGCTATCGACGGTAGCATACACGAGAGCGACCGATTCGGCCATCGTGAATCGACGGTCGAGCAGTCGCCCTATTTCTGCGACGCGGGCTGAAAAGGTCTCGTTACGCTTTCTCATAGTAGAACATTTCGTCGGTAACGCTCAGGATATTATGGTAGCCTGAGTCGTCGCAGTTCAGTTCCGTCCCGATCACATAGTAGTTGCTGCTCAGTTCGGGAAACAAGGTGTCTTCATATTCGATGAAATCCCACAGCGAGACGAACGGATATAGCAGCGTGGTGATAGAGCCTTTGTTTCGGTTTCCCTTGAGCCGAGCCAGCGCCGCGTCGGCTATCGTTTCCAGTTGCTCCTGTTTCCGGGCCGGAGAGAAGGGAAGGCGGACCGGCTCTCCTTTGGTTTCATCTCCGCGGGTAACCTGTATCTTGTTGCCTTTTTCGTCATATCCGTTGATCTCGACGTAGTAATCGGTAAAGAGGCCGTCTTCGGGCGTAATGTCCCTGTTGATGACGTTCAGCCGGGTGCTCAGCTTGATTGTCGGTCGGCCCGTATTGGTCGCTCCTGTCCCTACATAGACTTTCCCCGTATTGCTGACTTGGCCGTACAGCACATATTCCTCTGCGAAACGGGAGATAGCCTCATAGGGCGCTATGGCCTTCCAGACGTTCAGCGTGAATTCCACGTCGGCGCTTTCCGATTCGGCTACGGACAGGGACGGAAACTCTCCGGTCAGCCCGGCTTCTTTGCGGAATTTGGCGAAAGCGTCGTTGGCAATCGGGACGACTTCGTTCATAACCTCCTTTAAAGGAGTCATTTTAGACCAGCTTTTATTGACTTGCCCAAACTTGAGAATAAACGAATTGTCCTCGCATTTGATCGTGGTGGGGAAACCGCTCACCACTTTTCTGATAAACCCGGAGAACGCGAGAATCTTGGGGAACGTATGCTGCAAGGTCGTATTGTCCTTATACCACACGTAGACCTCGATACGGGCTCCCGTCGCAAGCTGGGCTCCGTCTACGCCGATTCGCAGGCTGTCTGCCACGGGGCGCTGCTTGTCGGTGACGGAAATGGTGTAGAGCGGTATTTTGATCTCTGCCGTAGCTCCTATGACATCCCTGCTGTTGCTTACGTTGAATGACGAGAAATGGCCGAGAGAGAATCCCTCGACGATCACTTCGTTGCCGCATTCAAAGTAGTTTCCGGTCATGGCAGTAATGGTTATCCGTTCACGGCAAAGCCGGTATCGGTCGTTACGACATTGGCCGCATCTTCCGATATGACATTCGAGGTAACGTCCACTTCGATCAGCTGCATGCGTATCTCGGTAAGCAGCGACCCGGCTTGTGGCGACACGTCGTATTCGGACATATACACGTAGTTGACATGCAGGTTTTGGTTGATGAACGTATTGACGATCCGGAACACGTCCTGATTCTCGAAAAGATCGTTGAACATGCTCGAAAGGTTCTCCAATTCCAGCTTGTACGGGTCGCCTTCGGTATCGTTGACCGTACTTTCGTAGGCCGCGAACAGGTTGGACGTAGCCGGGGACAGCTGCTTGGTCTGCACCTGAATATTCACCGATATGATCTTCGGCTCTTTGTATACCCGCTCGAATATGACGGGTCCGTCCACCAACTGGGACGATGCCGTGTGTTTCTTGGCATTGACCGAATAGGTGAACGAGAGGGGCAGAAAGTAGTCGCCGCACTTGAAATAGTAGTCCTGATTCGGGTCGTACCGGCCCAGAGAGACTCCGCCGGCGGAATAGCGGTCGTTCCGTGACACGAAGGGGGAGTTTACCGTGACGGCCACATTGCCCATTTCGTCGTAAGAGTAGGCAGCGCCGCCGCGCAGTAGCTGTTTGGCTATCCCCGCTTCGGCCATGACGATCTTATAGCCCCGCTGGGCCGCGTTGTACGCATCCTCGACATAGTTGCCCACGGTCTGATAGCCTCTGCCGATCAGGCCGTTGTCTATGCGGCTGATAACCGAATCGACCCCCGAGCTGAGCAGGCCGCCTCCCGATATGGATGTATATTTGTTTCTGCTCATATCATGCGGGTTGAATTGTTTAGCGCGATGGTAAGGCCGCGCACGATCATGTCCTCTATGGCGGGCTCCAACTGTTGCTTTATGTCCTCCACGTCGTTTGCGTTGATCGTCGTGGGCATGCTGACTATCTCGCGGTTAAAGTTGATGACGAGCGCCCGGGTCGTGCCGGACATGCCCCGAATGGTTTGGGCATCGGACGCTCCGACCGACTGGGTGTCGAAAGAATCGGTTATAGGTTTGATATAATCATCAGGATATTTGTTTGGAATTTCCCATCCTTTAATTGCATTGTTAAAATCTTCTTGTGCTTTTTCTTGGTCTTTGGTTTTTGAAGGAGGAATTTTATAGGGAACTCCATTAAAGCCGACATTTGGTCTTTCAAAAAAACCAATTTTAGCCATGTTCCATGCGTTGGGTAATGCGTTTTGGATCATTTCCCACGACCACGGTCCATATTCTTGCTCGATTGCTCTAAAGCCCTTGTCCCTAAATGTTAACCTATCGAGATAAGAACTCCCGTGTATATACCTTGCGGTCGCTCCCAATAGTTGTTTGCTTTTTTCGTCGTTCGGATGTGAAAAAACATAATCAGCCGTTTCTTTATACTTCGATGCAGGAATGCCGCTTGCTGCAAGCATTTCATTGAAAGCTATGTATCTTTCAGGTCGAGATAAAAGCTCTTTACCTGCAACTTCTTTTGCTTTATTGTCCGCCTTTTTGTTGCCATCTATAATACTACCGGCAATAATGGTAGCCACTTTCATCTGCAACGACCCTTTGCCGAAAAGCGCGTATAGCCCGGCAATAGTGGTCCACGGATTCTCCACCGTCCATGAGCCCACGTCGATTGCCGCATTACCGAATTTGACAGCGGCTTTCAGTAATGTTTTCGAGGCTTTCTGAAAGTTATCGAGAATCGAATCGACATTGTCCAAGTTCTGATTAGAGAAAAATTCCTCGGCCACATCTCCTAATATATCGTAGAGTTTTGTGTTTATGTCGGCCATTCTTTTGGCGACCGGCTCGAAAAGTTTCTCTAACTTCAGGAAGAAATTCTCCCGATTGAGGGCTATTTGCCCCCGGGCCATAGCCACCGGGGAAATCTTGACCGTTTTGTTGAATTCCTCCAGCGCACGGAAGAACGCTTGGGGATTCGACCGGACGAAGGCGTATATATCCTCGTTGCTGCCCGCCTTTCTCCGCTCGTCTTGGAGAAATTTCCCGATAAGCGGTACGCTCTTGATGAGCTCCTTGATGTCGATCCCCTGCCATGAAGTGAGTATCTGCTGCATGTTCAGGCCGACGACGCCCATATCTCTATTACTGGCATGTGCTAACTTGGCTGTGATATTGGCCAAATAGGATGCTTGCTCCTGCGACAATAATTTGCCTCCTACGTTCAGGCCGGTCAGGGTCGATATAAGGTCCAGCGTTCCCACGCGGGAGGAACCGGTCGATACGGCGATGTCGCTGGCCGCCCGGAAGGCGTCGTCGTAGCCTTCCCCGAGCGAGTGCCGCGCCATGTTGTACCGCATGTTGTTCGCGGCAGCCTCCTGCATGCTTTGGCTTTTCAGTGTGCGCATGCCGGCCCAGTAGCCGAGACCGCCGGCCAAAGCAGGAGCACCGTATCCTATGGCGGCAGCCCCTCCTATACGTCCTGCCGCACCTAAAGCAGGGAAAGCCGTTCCGGCCGTATGAGCGAACTGTGATATGATAGTGACCGCGTTCCCGAAGTTCTTGCGCACGCCGTACAGCGTAAAGCTGTTGCGCAGGAAATCATTGGAAAACTGTTGCAGATTCTTGAAGGCACGATCTACGTTACGCAGGAATCCTTCATGTCGGAATGCAGGGTTATGCCTTCCCTGCCAGTTATTAGTCTGAAATATTTTATCCCTCCAACCGGGCGGAATATGTGGATACTGCCGGAATGTATCGATACGGGATGCCGCGCCGACAAGTTGTCGTCCCCGCGTTCTCGATCCGGCAGAAGCGTTTCGGGACACTTTGCCGAGCTCGCTGTTCAGGATACGGCTCTTGGCGATAGCCGAATCGAGAACGCTATTCATATTGCCCTCCAGATTGAGGACCACAGAATATACGGGAGACGCCATAGTTACTTTTTCTGGTTAAAAGGAGCCCAATCGAAATGATATATCATATATAGAGCGGCATAGAACATGCTATCGATCTTATCGGCGGAAAACTTGCCGACTATCTCCGAAAAGGGCTCGTGGAAATACCGGGAAATAACCGCTTTCTTTATCAGATACGGGTCTTTTTTGGTAAACTCCGAGATTATTTCGTCGATTTTTCTTTCCGGCTCAGGTTTTCGGCTTTTCTTATCATTTTTTGGACGAAACCCAAGCCCGATAGAAAATTTTCTATATCCTCCGCTACGGCTTCGGATTGGAATATGTCCAAGCAGCAGCCCATATCTTTGACGATGGATTCCCGCAGCTTGTCGTCCTTGATGACGCACTTGCAGAACTCGACGGACAGAGTCCCGAGCTGGTCCAGATGCTCGTATCCTTCGAGGATTTTCAGCGCGACGGCCATATGGGCCGGATTGGTGCGTTGCAGGTGCAGGATTTCGACGTCCACCTCGGTGGGCTTTTCGGTCATGTTCCCCTCTACGTCGGGGACCCAGCTAAAGTAGCTTGTTTTTACGGTGTAAGTTAGCGACATAGTTTTAAAAATTTGGGGACCCCGAGGGGTCCCCGGTTGAGACATGAAGCGAAAAACGGATGTTAAACCGTAATGGGAGATACGTCTCGTTTAATACCCGTTCCTCGGAGAGAGATAGTGACGAGAGTCTGCGGATCGTTGGCGTCCACGTCGCCGCTGACATCCGATACCCGGCAGTTCAGGAAGTTGACGATAGCCGACTTGGGCGTTCCTGCGTTTTTGAGCGCGTAGGCGCACGTCAAGGTAAATCCGGCGACTTCCAGCATGGAGGCGTACAGTTGGCCCGCCGGTGCGGCAGCGTTGATCGCGTCCATCAGCGCGTTATACTCTCCGCTCTGCATCGTGACCGAGGCGGTGTACGTGGCATTGAGCGCGACGATTCCGATGGGGTCTACGTGACTGATAGCGAATATGTCCTGCACGCTCTGGGAGTTGGCCCAGTTGAGCCGCGACCCCGTATCGAGTTTCATGCTCGGAATGCCGCTGAAAGTCATGTTTATCTGTACGTCGCTGCTCGGAACGATATACTCACTTAAATTAGGCATAGTCTTTAGATTAGAGAGATGAAACGAACATGACGGTAATAAACGCTTCCCTCATAGGAGCGTTCGGGAGAATCTCGACGGTTACTTCGAGGGCCCGCGACTGTACGAAATTGCCGTCTTTGGCCTCGAAATCCACGTTGATCTGCGATGCGTCGCCCCGGTTGATATACGGGTCGATATACAGGCTTCTCAGATTGGCCAGCGTGCCGGATTTGAACGCCGCGTTGATCGTACCGTTGCTCTGTACGGGGATATTGACGTTCAGCAGCTTCGTAAAGAAGGTGTCGCAGTCGTCGCACACGGCGTTCGCCACGCGGACGAAATCGATGCTCGACAGAGCATTGGCGGCCGAGTTCATCGTCGCGCCGTCGTTGTAGCAGATACCTACGTCATTGCGCCGGAGCGTGAACAGGTATTGTTTCGCGCCCAGATCGTTCGTCTGCGTGCGCGTAAGGAGCGTAACAGGCGTATTGACAGGCGTGTTGGACGCGGAATCTACGAGATAGTCGGCGGTCGTTACGCTGCCCATCGATACGTTCCCGATGGACGTGGCCAGATTGCGGGCCGATACGATACCGCCGGAGCGTCCGACAGAGGCGTTCCGCGTCTTGGTCGAGGTAACGATCTGCAACGCGACGCGAGGGGCGTTGTATTCCGATACGTCGGGAAGATCGGAGATGCCCGATACTACGGAGGCGTCGAGAATGCCGACCGCGCGGATGCCTTCGCCGAACAGAGTTTCGAGAGCCGACTCGAAATCCGTGCAGCAGGCGATAGTGTCTTCCGACAATCCGCCTTCGGCCGGCGTGTCCTGACCTTCTGCCTGAGCGACCATGATGATGCGCGGGCGATTGTTTTCCAGCGTTTCCATAGTCGAGCGGACGGCCGTCAGGAAGTCGGGGGCTTGCAGAAACTTCGACGTCTGCGCGTAGGTCGTCTTGTCGTAGACGTAAATCCACAGTTTCGTTCCGGCGTCGGCCTTGTCGTAGAACTCCTTGATATTGAAGTACAGGGGCGTTTTGTTCGTCGTGTCGTACTCTTCGTTGATCCCGAGGTTGACGGCATCCTCCAAGCCGGTGAGCATATAGGAGGTACCCACTTCGAGAGTAACGCCGCCGGGTCCGGGGGCTGTGCCTTTAGCGCCCGGCGCGAAAAGCATCGACACGCTGTTATCCTGAGCCGTTCCGCCGAGGGCGGTATCGACGAGCTCGGTATATATGCCAGTTTGTGCCATTTTCGGTTGTGTGAAATGATCTAATCTTCTTTCTTTTGAGCATTCGCGCGCGCCTTTTTCTTACGGCGTGATTCGAGGATTTCGGCTGCGCTTTCCAGACTCATATCCGGCTTTTCAGCCTTCTTGGGCGGCAGTGCTTCCTTGTCCTCGTAGGCGCGGAGCATGTTTTCGAATTCCTCGTTGGAAACGGGCTCCTTGCCTTTCTCTACCTTGCAATAGCGGCAGCGGCCTCTAAGGGCCAATGCGGTTTTGTACCGGTCTTTGGCCGATGCCTCGTTCCGATACACGTTGCCGTCTTCGCAGCAGTATAGCGTGCCGTATTTGGCGGTTGCGATAATGAGGTTCTGATAATATCTGTCGGAAAAGTTTACCATAGCTGTAACGTATTTACGAATGGGTGTAAAAGAAGGGGCGGCTGTGCGGAGGGTCGTGTATGACATGTGACCCGGACATGATGTTTTTAAGGGAACAGTCCGCGTCAGCCGCCCCTGTTGATTACGCGCTTACGGCAGGGGGGATGATGCCGATACCGAGCCCGCCTTTACGAGCGGCGCCGGCGCCCGAACGAATATCCATAGACATAACCCAAGAATAGTCGTTGGGGTTCTGTACCATGTGTACGTTCGTGTTGCCCTGCGCAATGATGGTCTCGCCGGGGATGAAGCCCAGAGCGATGTCGTAGGCCGTAGCGGCCAGCACGGGCGCCGTGTAGGACGGGATCGTGCCGTCTGCGTTCACCTTGCCGTCGCAATAGAGCTCGGCATCCACTACCTTGCTCGATGCGGTGTCGTATGCGGCGACAGTGGAGCGCGGCATAGCCTCGAAGCCGCTGTACTGAACGGTCATAGGACCTACGCGGCCCGTCTGCTTCGACAGGATCGAGGTGATGAGCGGGTCGTTCTGAAGCTGCTCGAAGTACGCGGCTGCCATCACCATGACGGCCTCGTTGTAGTCCATCGTGTAGTTCTGGTTGATGAATCCCTTTTGCATCTGGGTGATGTTCTTGAGGGCGAACTCCAGAAGCGTACCGGTCGCGGCGTCGTTGATGGGGAACGTCGAGGCATCCACGGCGAAGGTGTCGGGACCGGACATGGGAACCTTTACCGATGCGGCCTCGGCGAACATCTGCAACCAATAGTTGTGGATTTTGTTCACCACGACGCGCATAGCCTCGCTCTGTCCGGTCGCGCGGTTGTTGTATGCCAGTACGTCCGTCGTTGCGGGCTGCCAACCGATGGGTTCCATCGAGAATACCTTCTCCGCCAAAGCGACCGGAATATCCTCGTAGTACGAGGTTTTCGCGTTCAGCGGAGCGCGGCTTCCCACGTACACTTTCGGATTCATCGCCGAGTTGATCCAGATGACGCCGGCATGGCTGTCGCCCGACACGCGCATACATCTGTCGGCCCAGCTATTCTCAGGCAGCAGGACGCGATAGAACAGCGACAGCCACGTAATCTTCGCCAGATCGGGCGATGTTTCGAGGAAGTCGATGGAGTTCTCGCCGATATTGAGCTTATCCAGCGTCTTGCTGAAAACTTCCTTCGGGCCGTCGGCGTTCTGGAAAGTTACATTGCCCATAAAGGACATGAATCCGGGGTCATTAGCCATCAGGGCCGAATACTCCCGGACGAACTCGACCGGCGTAGCGTTTTCCGGACGGCGCAGCTCCTTCGACGGAACGGCGGACAGCTTCTGAATCTGACGGAACTTGTATTGACCTTCGTCGCTCCGCAGATAGTCGTTGACAGATTTGAATGCGGTCATCTTGATTTTCGGTGTTTTTTCGTGAATGTTGAAGATTCTGGGCTCGGGCTGTGCCGAAAGTTCTTCCTTTCCTTCGGGTGCCTTTTGCGCCTCCTGCTCGGTTTCCGTCTTCTCCGTCTCGGGAGCTTCCGCAGCCTCCGGGGCTTTCAAAGACTCGGCCTCGGGCTGTGCCTGCGCTTCTTCCTTGCGATCGTTGAGCATTGACGTAATGGCCGAAAGGGACGAGAGGACGCGGGACATAAAGCCCTTATGCTCCGCACTCGGTTCCTCCGGGGCGGCCTCTACGGATTCGGGAGCCTTCAGGGCTTCCTCCTTGACTTCCGTTTCGGGTTTGTTGTTTGCTTCCATGTTTTCTTTGAATTTGTTAATGGTAGAAATTTGATAGGCCGACAAAGAATCGGGCTCGATCAGTTTGTCGTCCACATCGTTGAACGATACGGAGAGCGTCGATTTGTCGGACGTCCTCTGTGCGATAGCGTTCGGATTGGCCGGGACAGCTACCAGAGACACTTCCCACACGTCGAACTGCACGGCGTACACTACGCCCTCGCGCTTGACTTTGGTGGCCAGACCGCTGATGGATACGGCATTGTAGAATCCCTCGTTGTAGAGTTTTTCCTTCTCCCGGCCTTCTTCCGTGTCGGCGAATACGAGGTCTCCGTACCAAGCATTATCCTCGAACCGGATATTGTCTATGCGGCCGATGGGCTGCTTGTCGTCCTCGTGCTCCAGCATCAGGACGGGATTCTTGCGATACTCGTCCCAATTCACGCCGTCGTTCAGGGTAATGTACCCTTTTCGGTTCATCGTCTCGTCGGACAGGATTTGCCTAATCATGTTCGAACCAAATTTATCTGCTTGGAATCGAACATCACGTATTCGTCCTCCAAGCTCTGTTTGTCGAGCGCCGTGCATTGGTACAGAATGCGAAACACATCGATGTCCTTTCCGACAGTACCTACGAAAGCGGCCGTTTGATAGGTTTCGATACCCCGATAGAGGGGGAAAAAGTCGTATTCGTCAATCAGCGTACTGAATAGGGGGCCTCTTTTCACCTTTTCGATGTATCGGCGGATCTCGTAGGCCATGTTACGCATTTTGGTCTGGATTCCGCCGTCCGGCGTCACGGAGTAGTTATCGAAATCGACAAGTACGTTCAGCGAGACGTCGAACCAATCGCAAATGCCCCCACGAATAAATACCGTAGGCTTGTTGCTGTTTCGCACATGCACCACGACGGCCGGAAGGGGCGTATTGACCAGTCCCTGTCCCTCGTCGTTCATCACGGAAACGTTTACACCGTTCTCCGTCACGACGGGAGCCTCTCTAAGAGCGGCTACGAATGTGTCGGTAAGCGTTCCAATCATCGAGATGCACGGTTTTCGACACTAAATTATATGTTTTTTTTATGATAACAAATTTTATTATAAGGAAATGCTATCCGTAGATAGCTTTTCTGACTTCTTCGGTAAATATCTTACGCACACCCGCGTAAGTTTTTTTACCGACGCCCAAGAAGGGGCGGGGAATGATTTTGCCGATGCGGCTGGAGAATGGCTCGGTAGAGTAGGGCGGGCGGCGGCTCCAGAATCCGTTATGCGCGCGTCCTCCCTCTTGCTGTACCTGCGCGTAGTAGGCGTTTGCTCCGATTCGGGCGAATTGGGGCGAGAAATCGCGTGTAAGGCTTCTTTTGAGGCGGCCCGTATAGTCCAGTATAGGATAGTTGAGCATGTATTCGTGGCTTCTTTGGGGCCATTTTTTGATGCCTCCGTCCTGCGTATACCCTTCTTTTCTGAAGTTCTCGCGCGTCTCTTGGAGCATCAGAGTAGCTATCTTGGGCGGCACGGAGCTATTGCGCGCCTTTTTTACCCTTTCGAGCATTCGGATCATATCGCCGATGTCAGCCATACGATGCGATCAGTTTACGAGGACATTCATGGCCATTGTTCCGGCCAGCGCAATGTAGACATAGAGCGACATATCCTTCGCCGAGGTCTCGGGCTTTCGGTTTTTCTCGAAAAAGGCGTAGCACACGGCGATTACGAGCGTAATGATAGCTGAAATCCATCCCAGCGATAGGGTCGAGGCGAAAAATGCGGATACGAGCATCGATACGACGAGTATCCAAAGGTGTTTTTCGGTCATAACAGTTTATTTTTGGCTTGTTTCGGGTCGATGGGGTGGATTTTGGGGTCCGGAGTCGTCTTTTTGTTGCCGCTTCGCCCGAAAATGGAGCCGATTTTGGCAGAAAGGACCTCGTTCCACGAGTTATTACGGACTTTCGTGTTGATGTCGGACTCTTCGAGGCCGATTTTCTTAAAGAAATTGGCGGATAGCTGTATTCCCATCTTGGCCGCGCCGTTCATAATGATTTCGGCCTTGTCGATAGTGATGCTCAGGTCCGGCACCTCGACCGCTCGGGCCCTTTCGAGAGCCGGTTCGCCGTACAAGCGGGCTATTTTCTTGAGTGCGCCGCCCTCGTTGAGCACCGAAAGGACCGATTTTTTGTCGTCGGCGATAATGTCTTGATACAATTCCATGTGAATGGACGCCAGTTGTTCGGAGTTCGTATTCTTTTCGGTGGCTCCGAGCAACGTGCCGCCCGTGACGAGCTGCATGATTTCGGACCGGTATTCGGATATGTACTCTTTGAATACGCGGAACGCATCGGGGTAGGACTGCGTCTGCACGGGATTCACCTCGACCATGTACTTGCTTTTACCGCCTGTCGCCGAGTCATAAAAGAACGGGATGATCGGCGTCTCCATAATATCGACCTTGCGGGCGAGCTCGGCCGCGAACTGCTGGGCAATCGTGTTGTTGTTGTCGAATCCGATAACCATAGTAGGGTAGGAGAACCGCTTGCCGAGGATGCTCCAGTTATTGTATGCCTCCACGATTCCTATCATGGCTCGGGAAATGGGCTGAAGAAGTCCCATGCCGAAATCTTGGTCCGTCTCGGGTCTGAAGAAGAATATGTTGTCGTATTCGTCCACATTGACGACATTCATATACTCGTAGGTTCCGAACCGGAGGGCCCTGTTCTCCAGATCGACGTTTCGCATGGGATAATACTGCCACGAGTCGGTTTTGGGGTCTATGCCGAACACGACTACTCCGTAAAACTTGCTCAGGCTACATGCCCGCTTGAACTGATCGAACCACTTCGTGCGAACGATCAGTTCGGTAAGCCGAATATCTTCCTTGCCGTCTACTTCGAGAACGATTCTCATCTTCTTGATGGGGACGAGCCTTTTGTTGATCTGCGAGCACAGGAAGGGGGACGACTGGATCGTAAAGGAGTACATCGAATCGACGTAGGTCAGATCGGAATAGTTGATGGCCCGGTCGATAGCCTCGCGCCACCATTGCGGGGTATATTCGACGTAGTAGTCGTTGAAAAGGTATCTGGAGACCAGGTTGGGGACTCCCACTTTCTTAGGCACGGAGAACGGGTTCACCTTCGGTTGGTGGAACCGCTTCGGCGAGGACGGATGGAATTTTTTAGCCATGAGGGAGGGAAGTTGTAAGAATTATCGACGAGTTGGATTTATCCGATGTACTTGTTTCGAACGGAAACCATTTGCGGGAGTGCGTTCGGCTCGCTCTTGGTCGGAGCCTCGTATATCGAACTCATGCCGCTTTTGAGCTCGTTCACCTTTGCGAGCACTTTTTCGTAGTTGTATCGCAGAGGCTCGGAGACATTGAGCGAGGGGGATGCGATGTTGAAGGCGGTCATCACGAGCAGCACCCATTTCAGCGTAGGGTCCTTCTTGTCGGGGTTCGTCTCGGAAAGCATGGTATCCAGATCGAGTATGTGACCTACCTCGGAATAGAGAAGTCCCAAAGCATTCTCATACGCTGTCTGTACGATGTCGGAGTACATGCCCTCGAACTGCGCTATCTGTTGGGCGCTAAGCCATTGCTTTAGCTGGTCTTTTTCAAAATACATGGGAGAAAGTATCATAGCGTCAAAAAGTTACTCGGGTTCCCCTTCGGTAGAACATGGGCCATTGCGTGAATTTCATCGATGTCATTTCACGGTTTAAAAGAGACGCGCCCTTTGCGGTAGCGTCGGGAATATCGTCATTTCGGTTTTTGTTGTATTTGCGGGAAAAGAATATGAACTGTTCGACGAGCAGCTCCCCCTCGGGCGAACCTTTCAGTTCTTCGTTGACAATGAAGCGGCCGTTGCGAAAGAGGGGTTCGAGCGTGGACTCGATATTCATAAACTTATTCCCGTTATTGCGAGTATCCCACGTCAGCGGACAGTTCCATCCGGTCTCGCTTTGGAATCGGGCGAAAGTCGTGTCGAAGTCGAGAGGCACTTGCTTTTTCTCCATGACGATGCGCGGCGGAACGGGAGACATCTTGAACAGCTCGAAGATATTGTACATCATTTGCAGCGAAGTCCCTTTTACGGCCTTGACGCCCAGCAAGTATATCTTATCGGCGGCCGACGCCAGCAACACGGATGCCTTGTAGTCGCACGACTCGTTATCTTTTGCCGACGGGTCGGTATATATCAGGCAGTCGAAAAGTTGGCTCGGGACAGGCCCCCAAGGTATGTGATCGAATATTTCTCCCTCGCTCTCGTCGCTGTATTCTCCCGAGAGGAAACGCTTGCGCTGCAAGGCCGAAAGCTGGGACAGGGTATTTACATAATCCGCCGAAAGATATTCTCGATTGTCCAGCACCGAAAAATGAACGACCAAGAATCGATCCGTCACGGCCGGTTCGAGCTTCAGACCCTCCCTATTTTCCCTTTTAAAGAAGCGGACGTATGTCCAGTGCGACTTGGTTGTCGGGTTCAGCGCATAGATCATCTTATTGGTCACGTCGAGCTTTTGCGCCAGTCGCGTCCGCAAGGTGTCGATAGCCAACTCGTCTACTTCAGAACATTCGTCTACGAAGATATGGCCCCATTCAGTGGATAGTATCTTGTCGTATGTGCTCGATACGTCCGACGATCCCCGTATAGCCCCGAACTGAATATATGCCCCGTTGAAAAAACGCAGTATATTCTCCTTCTTGTCGTACACGCAAAAACGCTTACCATTCGGCGCAACCAAATCCTCTACCTTATTCAGCCCGTTGTGAGAAGCGATAGATTTCAGAACGGCAGGCAATGTCTGACGGATCATACCCGTCTGCAATGAAGTAAGCACATTTCTTAAAATAAGGCAGTTGGCTTTACGAATAACAGATTGGGCTATCATCCAGAATAATATCAGAAATGTTTTGCCCGACCGGCTCGACCCATAAAACAGGCATTCGTTGTACTTATCGTCGTTCAGACGATTGTACATTTCCACTTGTTTCGGATTAAGCGGTATGTCTAAATTGATATTCATCGCTTCAGAGATATGCTGACTTCCTGAAAACTGTCGTCACTGTCGCTATCCCCCAAACTTATACCTTTGCTGTTCACAATGCTACCCGCACTCTTGTAAATGTTAACGAACTTCATGTAGGCATCAAGTTTCGACTTCAGCTTCGCCAAATCTCCCATCTGCGTCGATGGATCGGTCAACTGCCGACGTATCGCCTCCAAATCCCGAAGTATGCCCATGCTATCCAATGCCTCTTTAGCCGCATCGAATCGCATATTCCCACTGCTTGCGCTAACCTCCGCCTCGCATACCGTAACCTCATCCTTCACACTCCGCAACTCTACCAACTTATCCATCAAACTCCCCATGAATATAGGTTTTTTTTATGAGAATATCACAAATATAATTTTAATAAATTATACAACAAAAAATCCTCGAATCCGGGGACATATTCCGAGTTCGAGGATACGGCAGGAAAAAACCTTACTACGGGAAAACCTGCCTTGAATTGAGTTGATAAATTGGGGTATACGAGTGAGTATGTACGATTTATCAACCACAAAGATAGCAAAAAGTCGCTAATAAACAAACATATATGCGATTAAAATAACTCATCGCTAAAAATAACCACCCCCCCCGGATTTACAAACCCCCGGATGTATACTTAGTATTAGCAATGGTGGAACCGGGGGGCGGTTGTTTACCAACGAATCTATCTATACCTGTATCTCGTTCTTGGCGTCAGGAACGTGATAACAACACACATTCATTTTTGCTATTGCAAATATAAATACAAATGCTATTCACATGCGCACACGCATACACGCGCACGACGCACGTACACGCATGCGCGCTGTATCTTGATATACAAGCAAAGCCAAAAGCTTTCCTGCGCGCACACACGCGCGTATTGCAAGGAATATATATACGCGGGCGCACATACGCACACGCACGCACCCAGATCAGTAATAATATATACTGTATACATTACTACGATTCTCGGCCAATCAGCACTCGACAACATAGAGAACCGGCAGCAGCTTATATGTGCACACTCTGCCATGGGCTGATGTCTATGCAAAAACTTTCTTATGCTTCCAACGTTTCAGCTTTTTTCTGTATTAATAAAAAAATATCTGTGGTCGATTCCAGTTCCGATATACTCTCCGATTTTCAATAGTGTTCTGGCTTCAGGTCATTTCTGTATATATGTGATTTTCAGGCGTAAATGTGTCGAATTCGGTTACATTTGTAAAGCCACTTTCTGTTATAACAAAGCGTTATATCTGTTCGCTTCGTTATAACAAATTTCTATTGCATTTGGGTGCATTTTTTGCATTAAACATTTGGAAAACATGTGATTGTGTTGTATTTTTGTATAAAGCAAATGGGAACAGTCCCCTAATTAAAAACCTTACTACTATGAAAACGCTGTTTACTGTTAATGAAGCCGGCTACACCGATTCGGTTTCCGTCTTTTCAAGTGAAAACGAAGTTGAGGCACGCGATTTTTTTTTCAACAAAAAAGGAATCGTTGTCCGCAAATGCGCTTGCCGATGTTTCGGAATGGTCGGATAACGATGCTGGTTGGCAGGATGTCTATTGTGTAGAATTGATAAAAATGACAACCGAGGACGACGGCTACCTAATTGATGCCGAGCAGCTCGATACCACGCCTTATTATTATAATTAATTAAAATACCTGATAATCTTACCATATCCTACTATTTAGCATAATGCTAATTCAAGTTCGACTGAATCATAATTATCGTTATTTATAATAGTAGGATAGGGTAGGAGAGGTAAAAAAACTTACTACCATGTCACAAACAGAAAACATTGCGGCTTCTGCTGCGAAGCTCTCCAGCTCTTGGAGGGACGAAGTAAATCAAATTCGTACACGTCTTAATTCTTTTCGCGCTCGATCTTGCTGGGATCGGGGAGTCAATGGTTTCGCGCTCGATCTTCTTGAATCTTACGAGGAAATTTGCAAGTACTGCGAAAACAACGGCGAACAGGTTCCGGAACTTTGCGAGGAAACATTACTAAATGGGGCCGAGAATTGGGGAAGCTATTGTTATGGCGGGTGCGCTCTTATTTACGATGGAGATATAGCTGAGGCCTTGTGCACTCCTTCGGAACTTAAAAAAAAGGATTTCGGACGCAAGGCCCCTAATTCGTTCGAGACTTGGATGGATGTGCAGGCCCGCGCCTATTTCCAAGCATCTCACAGACTGATTATTAAGGCAAAAGTATTAAAAAGATTGAGATGTATCTGCCATGCATGATGCGTGGAATATCGATCTTAAATAATGTCGATTAACTATGAAAAATTCTCTTTTAACGGCCATTATATGCCTGCTCGTTTCCAGTTGCTCCACTTCTTCGCGGACCTTTAAGAACGAGAGTATTCTGGACTATTACGAACAGTGTATCGATAACCTCGATACCGATGTAAACCGGAACATGTTCGATGTTTCGCGGGACTTAGTGAAAGAAGTGGAGGAAGACCGCCGATTATGTAAAAGCGATAGGGATATGGTCATAGGATGGATTTTTGAACGTTTGGAAAACCTGAATGAGCTATGAGAACCTTTGTATTTACATGTCGGCCGACTAATTCGGAAGAAAACACCTGTTTCCATGTCCGAATATACCAAGTATGCCGCAACAGGCCGATAAAAATACTGGAATATTACGACCGTCCGAGGCCGGAAGCCCCTTTCAGGATCAACTCGGCATATTACCAGCTTAGGCGCCATAATATTCTCACTGAATCGGAGAAAAAGGATACGATCTTATCCGAATCTCGATTTTACAACTTTCAAAACGACCGAATCAGAATCTACGAAATACTGTGAAGCCATGAAAATATATTTTTCAAAAGATAAAAACGGGGATGTGTATTCCTTCATGTCCCGACCCATCAAAAACGAGAATACAGGGCAATGGGATGGGAACCGATTCAGAAAGGAGTCTTTCGATACTGTCGCCAGTTGCCTAACCGAATGGGACGACGAGAGGTCCGCCGTGTTGATGGATAGCAGATCGCAAAAATCGGCAGCCTCTAAAGTAGTTAGAACGTGGGTTTTGTCTTTTCTGTATGGATGCGTATTCGGTGCTATTGTAACATTATTATTGATCTGAGACATGGAAGGGTATATAGGTTTTGAAAATTACAAAGACAATAAATTACGGTTAGAAGTTGGGCGTGTTTACACACGACGCCCCGTAATTGGCGGCAAATTATCATTTTTCGATAATCCGCTGGATGTTTTAAGATACTATCCACCGTGTAATAGCGGATATTCCCGAGTTGAAAGCCGGAGCAATAATATACACAGACAGGGACACCATGTAATAACATCGGAGTTACATGTTATTGAGGACGTAGACGTGGAAGGGATTGCCGATGCCTCGGAAAAATTCATTCGGAAAGGGATCACATGCAATAGGGCTGGGGGCGATAAAAACAGGTCGATCGCCTCAAATACAAAAAAAAGCATCGAGGCCATGACCTCGGGTCAATCCTCGGTAGCAGTCAGCACCGGGGACAAATCGGCCGCTACCGCAACAAATGACAAATCAGCCGCAGTAAATGCCGGCAATTATTCGGTAACAGATAGCAGCGGCAAATATTCTGCATCCGTGAATACTGGGGAAAGGTCTGTGGCAAAAAGTAGCGGCGATAAATCACTGGTAGCATGTATGGGTCTTTGTTCTGTGGCAAAAAATAGCGGCGAAGAATCATTATCCGTTTGCACGGAACGTTTATCGGCAGCAATCAACAGGGGTAATTATTCTGTGTCGGCAGTTACTTCGTTAAGTTCCAAGGCGGTAAATACTGGACATAGCTCTGTCGCAGTTAATACGGGATTGGGATCGTTGGCTATAAATTCCGGTCTATATTCAATCGCCGCGACCACCAGCGATCGTTCCGACTCAATAAACATAGCTCATAATTCTGCTGCGATAAGTACTGGAGAAAATACGTCAGCCAAAAATAAAGGGGCCGAATCAGCGGCAATTACTATCCGCGACAAGTCTATGGCAGAAAACAAAGGTGAATATTCTATCGCGGTGAGCATGGGGGAAGAGTCCGCGGCGATAGTATCAGGGGATCATTCTATCGCCATATCTGTAGGTGTCAGATCAATGGCTAAGGGAAAACCGGGATGCTGGCTTGTACTGGCTGAATACCGGTTCAGAGAATTAATAGATGTGGAAAGTGTGCAGGTAGACGGCGACCGTATTAAAGCAAACACTTTTTACAGGCTCAAGAACGGGGAATTTGTCGAATGCAAAGGAATGTAACATGACACAGAAAGAAATGATTTTGCAGGAATTGCAGCGCGGAGAAACGGTTACGATATTTTCGGCGGCCGAAATGTTCGGAGTACATCGTCTGAGTGCTGTGGTACAGCGTCTTAGACATGACGGGCACGCGGTCGTGTCGCGCATGATGAAGCGAGGACGGACGCGTATGGCGTGTTATGAGCTGTTCCGGTTCGACGATTTGGATATGTGCAAGATAGCGAATATGCTCGCGGAAAAAATAGAGTTGCGAAACGGGCGAGAGGGGACATATACAATAGAATACGACGAGGAAGTAGAGGATATGTATATCGACGTCGAATTAAGCGTGTCCCCTTCGTGGGACAGGCATTTGCGGGGAGTGTGCATAAATAGCTGGAAAGTCCGGGCCAAATATATACCCACGCAAGACACATTTACCGACGGGCTCGGCTTTTCAGAGGAAAAACTAATGAAATACATAAAATTGATAATCGATGATACGGAAAGAGACATTTAAAACCAGAGCGGAATGGCTGGAGCGCAGGGAGAGCCGGCCGGTTCTCGGAAGCTCAGATTTCGGGATAATACTCGGCTTGAGCGAATACGTGACGCCCTTACAGTATTGGGAGCGCAAGACGCAGGGAAGCGATGAGATGAACGCGAATATGCACCGGGGGATATTCATGGAGGATGCGATTGCCAAATGGTTCGAGAGCGAGACGGGTTGCGAGATTATAAAACGCTCGGCATCGTACGATGTGTATACCAATGACGAGTTCCCGGATTTCGTGGAATGCTCGCCGGATCGGGAGGCATTCAAACAGGAATGGGAGGACCGTCCGGTGGTGGAGATAAAAGACACGAAGCGAATAATAGACGATATGGACGCAGATAGCATTCCGAAAGAGTGGTATGCGCAGGTCCAGTTTCAAATGGCCGTGATGGGCCGAAAAAACGCCTTTCTGGTCATTTGCGACGGCCGCAAAGAGCTTAAATACGGACATTATACTTTCGATAAAGATTGGACGCTCACGAATATGCGCAAGGCGACCGACTGGTTTCATAAGCACATAATCGGGGGCGAACAACCGGAACCTACCACTGCACAGGACATTCGGGAAACATACCCGGAGAGCAAAGAGGGTATCGTAAGGGTAGGGAAAGATATGTTTTCGAGGTACGAGCGTCTGGGGAAACTGAATAAGGCGATCAAGGTACTGGAGCGAGAGAAAAAGGAGATAGAGGGCGAGATGATCCTAAGATTCGGAGAGCAGGACAGCATGGAGTACGAGGGAACCACTATCGCCACCTTTAAATCCTATTGCCGCAAAAAGCTGGATACGGAAATGCTGAGATTGAAATATCCGAACATAGTCAGCGAATGCACGGTAGAATCGAGTTACAGAATGTTGAAATTTAAATAGATATGGGAAAAATAGCTAATATGTACCTTGATTGGAACATCATGGTCGTTAACGGACATCGCATGGTCGATGAGTTGGTGGCTCGCAGGGCAATCGATATAGCCAAAGAGGAGTCGAAATTGCAGCAGGATGTCGTCCGAGGAGACGCCCCATCTGACTCCATAGAGCTATGCGGCCTTCTGTGGGACACAGAGAATTTGGTCATAGGCGGTTACGAGAAG
>UMKX01020822.1_pt1 | contig 24816 bp, 17 predicted proteins | sample 1966471 | NCBI WGS metagenome assembly UMKX01 (sample SAMEA4836188, study PRJEB28245) | human gut metagenome | biome: gut microbiome; material: fecal sample | place: Denmark | collected 2008
GTCAGCATCCTTAGGAGTCATGTTGTACCAGTCGGGAGAATAGATGAACTGTACGTCATCAAGCTCCTTACATGGTACCTTGCCGTCAATGTAGATCCTTCTGTTTGAGAAGAAGCCACGCATCTGGTTCTGTCTAGCCTTGAAGTTGAAACGGTAGTAACCGTCGTTTTCAACCTTGAAGTTGTAAGTGATCGCCTGCGTTGCCTTGCTCCATGTTGCCTGACCGATAGTGTTGTAACGCTGCTTGGTCGGGTGGTTGGGACTTGTCATATAGGTCGTTCTGTCGTAAGTAGCATATAAAGTCGACGCTGTCTTATAAAGCGCATCCTCTGCCTGTAAGAAGATGGTGTTTGTACCGAGCTCTTCGTTTGTCGATGAAAGAGCGGGAGTATTCTGCACCTGATCGTCAGTAGGCTTTATCGAGTCATAGCTTACAAGCTCATCGTAGTTCTTGAACGTAAACGAATGGAATACGCCGTAGGTTCTGATACCTTCAAGCGTAAGCGTGTGAGTACCCTTTTCAAGGTAGAAGTAATAAGGCTCGTTGTAAAGACCTTCCTTATCCTTAATGGGGTACTTAACCCAACAATCATAGGTTACCTGACCGGGTCGAATATCGTTGTCCTTGCTGTCACGGGTAATCTCTCCCTCATCCTTCCAGTAACGGTCGAGCGTAAGATCCTGTGTAGCTGTGAAAGGATAATCTCCGTCGATTTTAAGTCCGATATCCAGTACGGTATTCTTTGTTTCGTTGCCCTCGATAGGATAGTAGATAGCCTCGAGGTTGTAAAGACCAGTCTCTTCGACATTGAACTCATATGTAAGTGTGAGCTTATCATTCTTCCATTTTATTGTGGAGTAATGATCTGTCTTGAGATCGGTGCTTTCTGCGAGAAATGCCTTGAGTCCGTTGTAGCCGTCGCCCGACTTCTCCTTGATCTCTTCGACTGAAGGAATAATCTGTGCAGCTTCTTCGGCTGACATGGATGATGAGCCGCCGTTTACAAATGCTGTGCCGTCTATCGTACCTTCCTTGTAGTCGGTAGCATAGATGGTAATTTCCTTCTTGGGCTTGCCGGCATCCTTATGACTGTCGTAATAAGTGCTGTACTTGCCCTCCATACCGGTGATCGTGATTCCGCTCACAGAGCTATCGGTCGTCGTGCTTTCCTCGGATTGTCCGGCAGAAGTATCGGTTGTTTCTTCTGCGCTGACTGCGGTTGATGTAAGTGACAATGAGGATATAAGTGTCGCACATGACAATATACCCGCTAATGTTCTTTTCATCCTGCTTGATTTTGTTGCCACAGTAATAATCCACCTTTCTGATAGTTGTCGTTTATGTTCAATCGAAAATATGCTAATTTCGACGAGTTAAGGAATTTATCCGTGCATATTGTAGTCCGAGTTGTAGACGGATATCTTTCCGTCCTCAAGCTCAACACGCACTTTATCTCCGCCTCTTATGCCGAGGGCTTCGAGATATTCTTTGGGTATCTGGAGTCTGCCCGCTCTGTCAAGAACAACAAGCTCCTCGTGATCCGAACCGCTCTGCTGCATAAGCTTTTCATGCTCTGCACGTTGCTGTTCGCTCATCTTTTCGAGTTCTCCGAATGAGAGAATCTCTGTTTTCTTTCTCAGCATCTCGCTGGATGTACGTCCGTCACGGATAGCGACCACACGGTCGATCGATTTCGACAGATTTGTATCGTGTGTTACTATTATAATGGTAACGCCCATCTGACGATTGAGCTGTTTGAAAACATCAAGTACCATAGCCGCCGTCTTGGTGTCGACCGCACCCGTAGGTTCGTCCGCAAGAAGCAGGCTGGGATTGTTTGAAAGCGCTATTGCAATAGCCACTCGCTGCTGTTCACCGCCCGAAAGCTGACCGAGAAGCGAATTTTTTCTCGCTGACAGTCCCACCATATCGAGCAGTTCCTCCGCTCTTTCTCTTCGGTTCTTGTGGCCCGAAAGCAGAAGCGGCATCTCAACATTCTGTATCGCAGTAAGATACGGTATAAGGTTTCTGGCATTGTTCTGCCATACAAAACCGACCGTTTCCCTCGTGTATTTTATAAGATCCTTTTCGTCAAACTTAAGCAAGTCCTTACCGTCAACGTAAAGGCTTCCCGCCGAGGGTTTATCAAGCGCTCCGAGCATATTCAGAAGCGTTGATTTACCGCTTCCGCTCGCGCCGACGATTCCCATCAGCTCACCGCGTTCTACCGTGAGGTCAAGTCCTTGAAGCGCCATTACCTCAACGTCCGTGGTTTTATATATCTTGACAAGGTTCTCACATTGCACCATCACGTTTTCCGGTGGCGCAAGCATCATTCTCTGAGGCATCACTCCACCTGCTTTCTGACGTCTGTAATGCGTCCGTCATCAAGTGTGTAAACGACATCGCACTGTTCCATCATTGCAGTATCATGCGTTGTCATAACAATTGTAAGACCGTCTGTATGTACAAGCTCTTTAAACAGATTCATAACCGCAAGTCCCGTAGGCATATCAAGCGCCGCAGTAGGCTCATCGGCGAATATCAGCTTCGGCTTATGCGAGATCGCCCTTGCTATCGCCACTCTCTGCTGCTCACCGCCCGAAAGCTCTCCCGGTCTGTGGTGCATACGCTTTTCAAGGCCTACTCTTACAAGGCATTCCTTCGCCCGCTTTACACGCTCCGCATAAGGCATACCCACAAGTCGCATTGCAAACTCAACGTTCTCATACGCCGTCATTGTCGGTATAAGCGCTACAGACTGGAAAACAAACGACATATCGTTTCTTCTCAGCTTATCCATTTCCTTGTCGGTAAGTCCGGTTATCTTTTTACCGTCAAAGTAGACATCTCCGCCGGTCGGCCTGTCAAGCGCACCGAGTATATTTATGAGCGTGGTCTTTCCCGAACCCGATCTGCCGCGAAGTACCACGAGCTTATTCTTTTCGACTTCGAGATTTATATCCTTGAGTGCGTCAACGGTAGTGCTGTCGTTGATTTTAAAACTCCTTGATATATTCTCCGCCCTTAAAATCGTTTCCATAGATAATTCTGATCCTCAAAAAAGCACGAGTGCGATTAAACACGCCGTAACTAGTTTCATCTGCTTTTTGTACCAAATGCACAATAACCATATACGATTAAGCCTTTAAACACGGAGTATTTAGAAATAATGTACAAAATGGCACAAAGGTCTATAACATAGTAATTATAGCAAATTATCACCGTACTGTCAAGGTTGATAAAAGAACTTTCACATAGTGCAACCGATTTTGATTTTATGTACAAATCTGAGTTGCCCTTAGCAAATAGTTACAAACCTACGTCTGAAATTTTGGTAATTATGACGAATGCAAATTTTATCGACACTATATCTTGATTTTTTATCCCCTGACTTTGCTATTTTTGATGTAAACGTTTTCCACATTGAGAAAACTTATAACTTAATTTAGCTAATTCTTTAACCATCTTAATGAAACTTTGTTTATTATGCACAAACAATTTCGTCATTTTTTTTAACTAACCAAATCGATAGTTACTTAATTTTTCAATGTAACTTATGTAAACGTCTCTATCTGCTCGCTAAGTTCCATCCACTCAGCAGTCAGCGCCTCTTCTTTTTCCTTCAAAGAAGCTATTTCTTCGGCAAGTTTACTTGTCTTTTCATAGTCGGTCGCTATCTCAGGCTGTGACATCTGCTGTGCAAGCTCTGCTGTTTTTGCTTCGACATCTTCTATCGCCTGCTCGCAACGCTTCAACGCACCGTTCAGTTTTCTGAGTGTGCTTTCACGTTCCTTACGTTCTTTATAATCGTTCTTCTTTGCCTCGGTAACAGCTTTCGCCTGAACTGCCAGGTTAGTCTGCTCCGCCTGTTCCTTTGCCGCCTTCAGCTCAATATACCTGTCATAGTTTCCGTCAATGTTGACCGTGCCATTCTTATCAAGCCACACTATCCTGTCCGCAAGCTTGTTTATGAGATAACGGTCGTGTGAAACGATAAGAAGCGTACCGCCGTAGTTTGCCAGCGCATTTTCCAGAGCCTCTCTCGAATGTATATCAAGGTGGTTGGTCGGCTCGTCAAGCAGAAGCATATTTGCTTTACTGAGCATGAGTTTCAAAAGCGACACTCTCGCCTTCTCACCACCGCTGAGCTTGCCCACATTCTTGAAAACATCTTCACCCTTGAACAGGAACTGCGCCAATGCCGAGCGAACTTCAGTCTGCGTCATTCCCGGATACTTGTCCCACACCTCATCAAGCACAGTCTTTGACGGGTCGAGGTCAGTCTGAGCCTGATCGTAATATCCGCACTGTATATTGTTTCCCAACTTAAACTCTCCGTTATCAGGCTGATACTGTCCCATAAGTATTTTGAGCAGCGTCGTTTTTCCGCAACCGTTCTCACCGAGTATAAATGTCGTGGTATTTCTCTTTATATCAAGCCCGGCATTGCGAAAGACCGTAACCCCGTCAAAAGATTTTGACAGATTTTTAGCGGTCAGCACATCGTTTGCTCCCCCATCTTTCGCCCTGAAAGAGAATTTGATCGCTTCCGGCAGCTCCTCCGGCTTTTCGAGCGTTTCTTTCAGCCTGTCCGCCTGTTTCTGCTTGGATGCCGCCGTGATGAAGTTATGCTCCTGTCCCCAGCGTTTCTGCTGTTCGACAATGCCTTCAATGCGGTTTATTTCTTTTACGGTTCTGTCGTATACTCTCTGCTGAGCCTCTCTCGCCTCAGCCTTTAAATCAAGATATCGTGTATAATTACCCTTGTATTCATGTAACGTCTTGTTTTCCATTTCAAAAGTCGTATTTGTTACTTTATCAAGGAAATAACGGTCGTGCGAAATAACGATATAAGCGCCTTTGTATTCCGTCAGAAACTTTTCGAGCCATTCGCAGGCGGTGATATCAAGGTGGTTGGTCGGTTCGTCAAGAAGAAGTATGTTACTTCCAGAAAGAAGCAGCTTCGCAAGCTGCGCCTTGCTCTTCTGTCCGCCGCTCATAACGCTTATCGGCTTACCGAAATCCTCTTCCGAAAAGCCCAGACCGATAAGCGCCGACGAAGTCATCGACTTATAGGTAAGTCCGCCGTCACGCTCAAATCTTTCCTGTAACTGCATCTGCCTTGACAGCGTCTGCTCGCTGTGGTCGCCCGTATCTATCGCAACTGCTATATCGGCAAGCTCGTTTTCAGCGTCAATAAGCGGGCGGAATATCTCCAGTACCTCGTCATATAAAGTGATATTATCGTCACGGATAACATACTGCTCCATACAGCCGAGCTTTATCCCCGCCGCCTTGCTTATACCGCCGGTTTCCGACTCCTGTCTGCCGTTTATGACGCGCATCAGCGTAGTCTTACCACAGCCGTTCACGCCGACAAGTCCCGCCCTGCCGTTTTCTTCAAGACGGAAATTTACATTGCGGAACAACGTTTCTCCGCCGAAAGACACCGAAATATCATTACCGGATAATACTATCATGGTGCATTGCCCTTTCCGAAAAATAACGGTCAGAGTATTGCTCTGACCGCATATCTTTGTACTTTTCTTTATGCTTTGTTTACTTCTTTAAATTTTCGGGCTTGTACTTGTTGAGTGCATCATTGTTAAGATCAAGCGCATAGTCCTTAGCCGTTTCGTTGAGCATAGCCTTGTAGTCGTCGTCCTTCATAACGTGAAGCACGTTGCTGTGATTCTCCGTGAGCCAGTCCTCACGTTCCTTTATATCACGGCGTACTACCGCATAGTAAACGCTGTCGTCCTCGTAAACTCCGCCCTTGTCTGTATCAAGCTCAAATGCCCACTTTACAAACTCCTCGCTCGGTGAAGTATCTGTCTTGCCGAGCAGGAATTCGTGGTCGTGCTCTTCTTCTTCACTTCCCGATGTTCCGCTGCTCGTTGTATCGTCCGATGCGGTTTCGCTTGTCGAAGAAGTTACAGATGATGCCGCAGAAGAAACCGCCGATGAATTGCCGGAGTTGCTCTCGGCTTCAGCCTCAGCCTTTTCCTTTGCCACAAGATCCTGATATTCGTGATATACCTTATCGTAGTCCTCGCCGGCAAGCAGTCTGTCAACATAGCCCTGAGCCTGTTCCTTCTTTGCCTTCTTACCCTCGTCGGTCGTTATCTTATCGCCGTTGCCCTCTGTAAGAGAAACCTGTATTATCTGGAATCTGCCGTAATTGTCATAGAAATAGGTAGCTATATCCTTTTCGTCTGTTGCGGATATGCCGTTTTTCTCATAGTAAGCGTCAAATACCTTCTCGCTCATCTTGTTTACAAGCTGAACAGCCTCGTATGACTTCTTGCTTATTCCGCCTGCCTCATAGTTCTGACCATAGGTTTTTCCTGTGCTGTAGCCGTAATATGAGATTTCCGTATCCCACATCTTCTTTACAGAGGTCTTCACAGTGTCCTCTTCCTCGTCTGTGAGTGAAAGATTCAGCTCCTTGAACTTGTTCTGGATAGCGACATACTGCTTTACCTGCTCTAATGTACGGTCCTGAACATATTGTGAGAACGTCTTGTCCTGTACATTGTAGTTATAGTAGTTGAAGTCATCGATCTTTGATGAATCAGTACCCATAGCCTTAAGCTGATCGTCAACCTCCTGCTGAGCCTCGCCTATAGCCGTCTGCTCATAAAGAAGATATATGCCCGCATTTATGGTCTGATTGTCAACCGAACCTATAGTTGATACATCTGCACAGCCTGCAGCACTGAGCGTAATTGCCACGGCGCATATTGCCGCTGCCAGCCTTTTAAAATATTTCATTGCTTTTCTCCTTACTGTTTATAAGGGGCTGTGCCCCGATTATTTCTGCAAATTCCGCCATTATCTTAATGTAACGCCGATAGCCTCGAGCGCCTTGAGCACCTTTGCAACAACTGCGTCCGCCTCATCGTCAGTCAGCGTAGCGTCTTTCTTTCTGAGTATCAGCTTGTATGAAAGGCTCTTCATACCTGCCGGCACCTGCTCGCCCTTGTACATATCGAACAGACGTACAGCCTCAAGATGCTTTGCGGTCTTTTCTATCACAGCAACTATATCTCCGCTCGGCACGTCCTCGTTGCACACAAGGCTCAGATCCCTGTATGTTGACGGGAACTTGGGCAGTGCGGTATACTTTACATCGCCGTCCGCATTATCGAACATTACTTCCATACTCAGTGTAGCACAGTAAACTTCTGTATTTACGCCGAAGTTTGCCGCAGCCTCAGGATGAAGCTGCCCTACATAACCGATAAGCTCGCCGTTTACCGTAACCTTTGCACATCTGCCGGGATGGAATGTCGGATTGTTCTTTTCAGCCGTGTATACGACATTCTTTACACCGAGCTTTGCCATAACCTCCTCGGCAACGCCCTTTGCGGTAAAGAAGTCCTCGCCGCTTCCGTAAAGCGCATAGCACAGAACATCTCTTTCAACAGGGAGCTGATTTTCTCCTGTAGGCAAATACTCTCTTGCTATCTCGAAGAATCTGCCTGCAAGGTTTCTGTTGCTCCAGTTTCTTCTTACAACTTCCATCATTGATGTAAGCGCAGAAGTACGCATTACGCTTGTATCCTCGCCGAGCGGACGTCTTAACACAACGCTCTTTCTTGACTTCTCGTCCATACGGAGCATTTCATAGTCCTTAGGCGAAATGAAGCTGTATGTCATTACCTCGTAGAATCCGAGTGCCAGCGCAAGTGAAATTACCTTGTCCTCAAATATCTGTTCGGGCGTTCTCTTACCCTGTGATGACAGCTTCGGTATAGTCGAGGGAATTCTGTTGTAGCCGTATATACGGGCAACCTCCTCAGCAACATCGCACGCACGGTGCATATCTATACGGGTAGGCGGAACGATTATCTCGCCGTTTTCATAACCGAAGCCGAGCTTCTTTAATATTTCTATCTGCTCATTCTCGCTTATATCCGAGCCTAAATGCTCATTCACCCACTTATAGTCGTGCTTTAATCTTTCGGGAACATACTCGCTGTGGTTCTCGTCGATGATAGTATTCACTACCTCGCCGCAGCCCAGCATCTCGATAAGCTGTAACGCTCTCTTGAGCGCCTTTTCTGCGTTTACCGGGTTAAGACCCTTTTCAAAGCGTGAGCTTGCCTCGGTACGCTCGCCTATCTTTCTTGCTGTACGTCTTACCGATACGCCGTCAAAGCAGGCAGCCTCAAATACGACAGTAGTCGTATCCTCCATAATACCGCTATGCTCGCCGCCCATAACGCCGGCTATGGCGATAGGCTTCTTTCCGTCAGCGATTATCAGCATTTCGGGAGTCAGCTTTACAGGCTCTGCCATTTCGTCGAGCAGCTTTAATGTTTCTCCCTCTTTTGCATTTCTTACAACTATCCTGTTGTCCTCGACATATCTTAAATCGAATGCGTGCATCGGGTGACCGTATTCAAGCATTACGAAGTTCGTTATATCAACAAGGTTGTTGATAGGTCTTACACCGCTCGCTCTCAGTCTTCTTGCCATCCACTTGGGCGAAGGTCCTATCTTTACGTTCTTTACAAGCGCCGCCATATAGCGTGAGCAGAGCTTTGTATTTTCAACGCTTACGCTGATTTCCTTTGTAATATCCCCGTCAACGCCCTTGAATGAAGGCTCGGTGTAGTTCATAGGAATATCAAACGTTGCGCTTGCCTCCTGTGCAAGTCCGAGTACGGAAAGACAGTCGGGGCGGTTGTTCGTTATCTCAAACTCTACTATAGTATCGTCTGTCTGTAAAGCCTCGCATATATCCATACCCATCTTAAAAGAATCAACATCGGGATCGTTGTTCAGTATAAGTATTCCGTCGTCTGCTACGGGATAGTCAAAATCATCCTTTGTAAGACCAAGCTCCGCATAAGAGCACATCATACCGTTGCTGGCAACGCCTCTCAGCTTGCCCTTTGTTATCTTTGTTCCGTCTGCAATCGTACTGTTGTGCATACAAGCGGGAACTATAGCTCCCTCAAACAGATTCTGCGCCGCAGTAACTATCTGCACAGGCTCATCCCTGCCTGCGTCAAGCTGGCATATCCACAGCTTTTCGCTGTCGGGGTGACGCTCCAGCTTCAGCACCTTTGCAACTACCACGTTATTTATAGGATCGGACATCTTATGATAGGTTTCAACCTTTGAACCGCTCATCGTCATATCCGCTACGAATTCCTTTATTGGCATATCGGCTTTAACATAGTCGTTAAGCCATCTCATTGATAAATCCACGTTAATATCTCCTTTTACGATTCCTATCGGTATTTCTGAATTCTCTTATCTGAACTGTGCGAGGAAACGCTGATCGTTCTCGTACAGCAGACGCATATCGTCTATGTTATATCTCATCATAGCAATACGCTCAAGTCCTATACCGAAAGCGAAACCGCTGTATTCTTCGGGATCTATTCCGCAGTTGATAAGTACCTGCGGATGAACGATGCCTGAACCGAGCATCTCTATCCAGCCTTCGCCCTTGCAGAGCGGACAGCCCTTGCCTCCGCACTTGAAGCACTGTAAGTCAACCTCGGCTGACGGCTCTGTATACGGGAAGTGGTGAGGACGGAAGCGGAGCTTTACATCGTCGCCGTAAAGACGCTTAGCAAACGTTTCAAGCGTACCCTTAAGATCGCCGAACGTGATATTCTTATCTATTACAAGACCTTCGCACTGGTGGAAAATAGGCGAGTGCGTGCCGTCAACAGCGTCAGGACGATAAACACGTCCGGGGCTTATGATAGCTATAGGAGGCTTGTTTTTAAGCATTGTTCTTATCTGCACGGAAGATGTCTGTGTACGCAGAAGGATCTCATCGGTAATGTAGAATGTATCCTGCTCATCTCTTGCAGGGTGTCCGTCCTCTGTTAAAAGCATATCGAAAACGTACTTCGTTTCCTCAACCTCAGGACCGTCTACTACAGTGTATCCCATTCCTCTGAATATTTCCTTGAGCTCGTCAAGAACTATATTCAGCGGATGACGTACTCCCATCGCCTGCTGCTTTCCGGGCATAGTAACGTCAAGCGTTTCCTTCTTTAATTTCTGCTCCATAAGCGCAGATTTAAGCTGTGCCTGCTTCTGCGCAATAAAGCCCTCAAGCGACTGTCTTACATCGTTTGCAAGCTGACCCATAACAGGTCTTTCCTCAGCGGACAGCTTGCCCATGCTCTTGAGTATCGCTGTAAGCTCGCCCTTCTTGCCGAGGTACTTTACTCTCAGTTCGTCAAGCTGCTTAACATCAACGCAGTCGCCGATAGTCTTCAGCGCCTGCTCTCTTATATTCTGTAACTGTTCTTTCATACCTTTATTCTTTCCTTAGTTTTAATATCCTTGATTTAAAGCCTGCCCTCAGGCAAAGACGATGGAACCGAATAGTTCCACTGATAACACGACCTTTCACGCATTTTCGGCGTCGGTTAATAAATTATGGTTATATAGATATGTCTTTTTATGGAAATTTAAATCAAAGCCTATACCTACACGATAGACATTATAACAGAAATCCGATACTTTTGCAAGTGTAATAAAGCAGTTTTATGGAAATTTTGCAGGATTTTCACTTGTGTTGCCGCCTTGATATATACAAAAGCACCCGCCATAACGGTGGGTGCCTCATCTCATATTAAGTTACAGCTCAGGTTCGCTTGACCCTCATGTGCTTTCAGGTGCTGCTGACGATGTATCGTCATAATCATACGCCTTGACTTCCTTGAATAACGTCATATCGTCAAAAGCATATCTTTCGGGATATGCGCCAAGGATATAACTGTCAACGTAGTAGTCGCCGGTAGTGACTACGGTTGTCTTTGTAAATGCCACCGAATCGTCTGTCGCCTTGCTGAGATCCCCGATCTCTTCATATCCTGTCCAATATGTCATTATAACTCTGCACTGATCGTCGACCAATGCATAATAATATCCGTAATCGTCATCGGTTGAAAACGTATTGAATGAATCCAGAAGCTTATGGTCGGCTGAAGTCTCGTCCATAAGTGCATAAGTCTGCATTCCTACATAGCCCTGAGCAGTATTAGCCGCCACGTCTTCACTCGGCGCCTGAAGATTTGAAAGTCTTATTTCGGTAAAACCTTTCCCTTGCTCTGCCTTTGCCGCAATATAAAGATAGTCGCCCTTGCCGATCGTCGCCGTGCTTGCGCCATATTCATATGTAAAATATCCGCTGTCTTTATCCGGCGCATCAGCTCTGTACTGTATAAGTATTCTCTGTGAACCGAAATAGAAGCTCTTTGCCTTTGCCTGAGCCTCCTGCGGTTTACCGGCATTGAGTGATGCAGGCAGTATTATAGCTGTAAGTATTCCGATTATTCCGATAACTACAATAAGCTCCACCATTGTGAAACCTTTCTTATTATTAAGTTGTATCAGCTTGCGCATCAGTCTGACCTCCCCATAAAGCTGTAGACTATATTTCATGCTAATTTTACCATATTTTTTATGCAATGTCAACTGAATTTTTAACACTTTTCCTGTTATATTCGGCTTTTTTGTTATAATTGCCATTAAAAACAAAATCCCCCGCAGGTTTCTGCGGGGGATAAATTGCTTATTTACGCTTATTGCTTAAAGCCGAAATTACTTTCTCTTCTTAGCAACGATAACAGCGCCTGTAGCGAGAACTGCAACGCCTGCTACTACTGCAACGCTCTCAACACCTGTGTTTGTGCTGGGCTTTGTAGAGTCACCTGTTGTAGGAGCGTCTGTTGCAGGTGCATCTGTAGCGGGAGCATCTGTAGCAGGAGCGGAGTTGCCACCGTCAACTACATTGCCAAGACCGTCGAATGCAATAAGTACATTGCCTTCAGCGTCGAGAACTTCACACTTTACAACTTCAATTGTAGCGATAGATGAGCCCCATTCCTGAAGTGCGATCTGCATGCAACCGATTGTCTTAGCTGTGCCGTTAGCGATGGGGTTGTCAAAGCCGTTAGCTGTCAGCTGGTATGTATAATCGTCGATCTTCTCGTAGCTCAGATCCTTATCGTTTGAAGCATCGTCATCCTTGTTGGGGTCTGTAGCGAGCTCAAGAGCGTCATCTGTAACTCCCCAGTACTCCTTGCTGGGCCAGTTGTATGTATCCCAAGCGTCTGTACCATTCTGGATGTCGCCGCCGTTGATTGAAAGAATAACGCCGCCGCCTGTAGCACCGTCCCAGAACTCACGGTTGCCGTCAGCACCGTCAGCATCCTTTTCGGGAATTGTAACAGTAAATCTTGCGCCTGTTACCTTTGAGTAGTCGATATCGTACTTTGTAGCGGGCTTGCCCTCTGCTTCATTGCCTTCGTTGTAAACCTGAACGAGCCATGAATCGTTACCTGATGAAAGGCCTGCAGACTTGCCGTCTGCTTCTGTTACCTTCTTAAGGCTTGATGCGCTTGCTGCTACAGCTAATGTGCTGAGTGCGAGCGAAGAAGCTACGATACCTGTCATGATCTTTCTTAACTTCATTGGAAAAATCCTCCTAATAAAACTTAATTTCGTTTTGTTACACACTTGTGTAACTTTACACACCTATTTTAACATTTCGTTTTTTTAAAGTCAATGTGCATTATGCCTAAAATGTATGTGAAATTTTATTGAAACTAACGGCATTACACAGCATCAAGGGCGTAATTTAAGTAAATTTAAGATTAACGGTGAATTATGTTATGATTTTGTGATAAAAAGGGTGGATGAAACGGTGCTGTAATATACCTCTCATTCTCTTATACAACGGGTTTGTTCGGCAAAAATGAAAAATGCTTAAAATTTTACTTAAAAGGATTGAGAAAAGCCGTGAAATATGTTATATTAATTGTATATGGGAACTGACCGTATCCCCGAAAAATTAAAAGGACGGAAAAATTATGTCTATCGTATTTGACGAAAACAAGCGTGTATTCAAGCTCGACACGGAAAAATCGAGCTACGCATTCCATATCACCGACAGCAGAAACCTGCTCCACCTGTACTACGGCGGTTATATTCCGGAAACTGATATAACACATATGCTCCGTATACCGGACGATGAACCGTTTGTCCCCGCCGTACATGACGCTATGGGTCCTCACAGCTTTGACTGCGCGCCCATCGAATTTCCGACATCGGGCGTTGCGGATTTCAGAGAGCCGGCAATGCAGGTAATGGATATAAACGGTATGTCCGCCTGCGAGTGCTACTACAAGGATTACAGAATATCAAACGGCAAGCCGAAATTAAAGGGGCTTCCCGCTACATACGCCGCAGACGACGAGGCACAGACGCTTGAGGTATTCTGCTACGACCCGCACAGCGGTCTTGACATTACGCTTATGTACAGCGTATTCCCGAAATTTGACGTTATCACAAGAAGCGTAAAGGTCGAAAACAACGGTCTTGCCGCTATCGACCTGCGCCGTATCATATCAATGAGCCTTGATCTTGACAGAATGGACTACGATATGATAACACTGCACGGAACATGGGCAAGAGAACGCCATGTACAGCGTTTCCCTATACGTTTCGGCAAGCAGTCGATAGATTCCAACAGAGGTGCTACAAGCCACGCTCACAACAACTTCTTTGCACTGTGCGACCACACCGCAACAGAGGACTTCGGCGAAGCGTATGGCTTTGCTCTGGTGTATTCTGGTTCGTTCTTAGGAATGGTAGAGGTAGGTCAGTATGAAAAGACAAGGGCGCTGCTCGGTATAAATCCGTATGACTTCTCGTGGCACTTAGAGCCGGGAGAGGATTTTCAGGCGCCGGAGGTCATCATGACCTATTCCGGCGAGGGCTTAGGTCAGATGTCGAGAAACTTCCACGATGTAATGAGGAACAACCTTATAAGAGGAAAGTGGAAGGATATGCGCCGTCCTATACTTATAAATAACTGGGAAGCTACCTATTTCAACTTTGACACGGACAAGCTCCTTGATATCGCAAGAGAAGCAAAGAAAGCCGGAATCGAGATGCTCGTCATGGATGACGGCTGGTTCGGTCACAGAAACGATGATAAATCTTCCCTCGGCGACTGGTTTGTGAACGAGAATAAGATAAAGGGCGGTCTTAAGCACCTTGTAGACGAGGTAAACAAGATAGGTCTTAAGTTCGGTATATGGTTCGAGCCTGAGATGATAAGTCCTGACAGCAAGCTGTATGCGGAGCATCAGGACTGGTGCATACACATTCCCGGCAGACACCGCACGACTGTAAGAAGTCAGCTTGTACTTGATTTTTCAAGAAAAGAAGTGCGTGACTATATCTATGAGCAGATGAAGGCTATCCTTTCAAGTGCAAACATAGAATATGTAAAGTGGGATATGAACCGACAGCTGAGCGAGGTCGGCAACGAGGTATTCCCTCCCGAAAGACAGCGTGAGATATGGCACAGATACGTTCTCGGCGTATATGAAATGCAGGAAAGACTGCTTACTGATTTCCCCGACCTGCTCCTTGAAAACTGCGCAGGCGGCGGTTCACGCTTTGACGCAGGTATGCTCTACTACTCGCCCCAGATATGGACAAGCGATGATACCGACGCTATTGAAAGACTCAAGATACAGTACGGTACTTCTATGTGCTATCCATGCTCCTGCTTCGGCGCTCACGTTTCGGACAGCCCGAACCACTGCGTCGGCAGAATTACTCCTTTTGAAACAAGAGGACACGTTGCGATGTCCGGTACGTTCGGATATGAGCTTGACGTTACGAAGATTTCGGACGATGACAAGTATGCGATAAAGGAACAGATAGAAGAATTCAACAAGTACAATCCCCTTGTAAGAACAGGCGATTATTACAGAATCGGCGATCCGTTCGCAAACGACCGCTTTGACGCATGGCAGTTCGTCGCAAAGGACAAGAGCGAAACACTCCTCGAATATGTACAGGTTCTTAAGGAGCCGAGCGTGTTCCTGCACAGAGTAAAGCTGAAAGGGCTTGAAAAGGGCTGCTACTACAAGCACGAGCAGACGGGAAGGGTTTATTCGGCAGAGCTTCTGATGAACAGCGGATTTGACATTCCTTCGTTGTGGGGGGATTTCAGGTCGTTTATTGCGCATTTTGTAAGGGTGAAGTAAGATTGTTGTCAGTATGGGGTGTCCCATGCCGATTATTCAGGGTGAAATATTATGAAAAAACTCGGTGTTGCACGGCTTATTGCCTGCATTGCGGCAATAATTATGGAACTGTTGCCGCTTGGCGCAGTTCTCAGATACGGACTGGTTGCAGATAACGGCGTTGTCGCTTTCAGGTTTGAAAGCTATTCGTATTTTGATGTTACCCCTATGGGATATGCAATGTTCAACTATATGATATGCGCTGTGATGACAACTATTACGGCTATGCTTTCGCTTCTGTGGATATTCTTCGGCAAGAAGCGTCAGACACCTATTACGGTTTTAGCTTCGATAGCACTGGTAATGTCGCTCGTCCCGTACCTTACACAGGCATTCAATGTTTTTACTGTCACAATCTCCGCTCTTATAGCGGCGGTGCTTGTGCTGTCGGTAATAATTCAGATAAAGCATGAATAGGAAAGGAAATGTACTATGCCGCGTTCATCAAATCAGAAACCGAAACTGTTGTATCTGGAAAAAATGTTCCGTGAAGAGTCAGACGAACAGCACCCGCTTACCGTAAAGGATATTATATCCGGGCTTGACAAGGTAGGCATAAAGGCGGAGCGCAAGGCTATCTATGACGATATAGAGCTTCTGCGTGAAGTAATGGATATGGATATCTGCTCGGACAAGGTAGGAAGCTATTATCTCGGAACAGACAGGTTCCAGTTTGAAGAGCTTCAGCTGCTTGCCGATGCGGCAGCTTGCTCAAAGTTTATAACCGAGGACAAGTCAAGGGAACTGGTTGAGAAAATATCACATCTCACCAGCAACTTCAAGGCTCGCGAACTGCAAAGGAGCGTAATCGTAGCAAACCGTGTAAAGACGGAAAACCGCAAGATATACTATAATATCAACAAAATACACGAGGCGATAAAGCAGCAGAGGAAAATCACCTTCCACTACTTCAGATATGATATCAAAAAGAAAAAAGTCTACAAGACATCGGGCGGACGGTATGTAATGTCGCCGTACTCGCTTGCGTGGGAAGATGAAAACTACTACTGCATAGGCTACTATGAAAAGTATAACGCTATATCGAACTTCCGTGTTGACCGTATGGAAGACGTTGAAGTTTCCGGTGAACCCGCTGTTCCCGCTAAGGACTTCAACCTTGCGGAATATACCCGCAGGATATTCGGTATGTTCGCAGGAAGCGAAACCGTAAGGGCAAAGCTCAGCTTCGACAACTCGCTTACAAGCGTTGTCATGGATAAGTTCGGCTCGGACATAACAATGCACAAGCTCGATGAAAATCATTTTTACATATCAAAGGATATAAACGTCAGCCCGACATTTTTCGGCTGGTTGTTCCAGCTCGGAGCAAATGCCGAAATTCTTGAACCGCTGACTCTGAGAAAAGAATTTACCGACTATCTCGACAAGGTAAGAAACCTGTACTGAACCGACGCTAAGAAAGATGTATCTGTATGGCAAAGTTGAAATCCGTATTTACAAAAATACCAAAGTGGCTGTATTACACAGTGCCGGCTTTTGCCGCGTCGCTTACGCTTACTCTGCTTGCAAAAAATACGACCGGGTTTGCCGAATGGTACAGTACAAATATATATCCGTTTTTTGTCGGCACTGTCGGGCGGATCACTTCTGTACTGCCTTTCTCGCTGTGTGAGTTGCTGCTGTACACGGTAATTATCCTTGCCGCTGTCGGTGTAACCTTTACCGTTGTCAGATTCATCAAAGGCAAAGGTAAACGGAAACGGCTCATGACAAGGGTGCTCGCCGTTGTGCTGAACTTTGCGGTCAGCATATTCTTTGTATTTACGCTTTTCTGTGGAATAAACTATAACAGAACACCGTTTTCCGCAGTCAGCGGATTTACCGTTGAAGCCTACACGGCGCAGGAGCTTGCCGACCTTTGCGTATACATTCTTAAAAACGCAAATGATACCGCCCGGAAGATAGAAACCGATGAAACGCTGACGGTAGAGCTTGACAGCAAAATAAACCTTGACGAAGAATGCAAAAAGGCAATGAACCTGCTCGGCGATAGGTACGACAGCCTGTCGGGGTTTTATCCGGACGCAAAGCCGGTAATTGCGTCAGAGGGTATGTCTTATATGAAAATACTCGGTATGTATGCGCCGTTTACAATAGAAGCAAATTATAACGCAAATGCGCCGGACTTTGCAAAACCGTTCACGGTGTGTCATGAACTGTCACATCTGAAAGGCTTTATGCGTGAGGACGAGGCAAATTTTATCGCCTATCTCGCCTGCACAGGCTCGGATAACGTGTATCTGCAATATGCGGGCTGGGTATACGCTCTTATCTATGCCGCAAATGCGCTTTATTCGGCGGCAGGAGCGGAAATATACAGCGAACTTATGAGCTATGCCGATGAAAAAGTAATAGCGGAGCTCAGCGCCAACAGCGCATACTGGAAGAAATACGAAACTCCGGTCGCAACTGTCGCCACAACAGTGAACGATACCTATCTTAAATCGCAGGGGCAGACGGACGGAAAGAAGTCATACGGCAGATTCGTGGATCTGATGATAAGCTACGAAAAAATGCAGGCAAGCGAATAAAACGCTGTACAGTGTTACAGACTGTCGAAAAACCTCTTTCGTTGATAAAAAATGGGGTGTCGAGTGTTGCTTGCTCTGCTGGTTTTGCATCGTGCAAAACTTTTGGCAAGCAACCAAAGCATCCTTGCTTTGGGGCGGAGCCCCCGACAGGGACTAGGGGCGGTAGCCCCAGTAAAATCCCCCTTTCCCGGGGAAAGGGGGCAGGGGGATAGGGATAGTAAGTTAGAAGTTTGTTTCAAAAACAGATTTTTTCTGCAAGCTGAAACGCTGTACAGCGTTATAAATATAATTATCATTTATTCCCGACCGTTACGCAAAGCTGAGGTAAGCACAAATGCTTCACAAGGGCGGAATTTGAGGCGGCACATTGCCGTTGATTGTGTATTAAGGCAGTAACATTTATTCCCGACCGTTACGCAAAGCTGAGGTAAGCACAAACGCTTCACAAGGGCGGAATTTGAGGCGGCACATTGCCGCAAAGGTCGGAATTTGGGGCGGCACATTGCCGCAGGAGATTTTATGGCAAACAAGAAATTGTACAAGAAAGAAAGATTTTCAGGCTGTCTGGTCGGCGCCGCCGCAGGTGACGCACTCGGCTCGCCCGTAAAGACGATAACCAGAAGTCAGATAAAGGATATCTACGGCAAGAAAGGCATACTCAAGCTGAAGCCGGAAAAGCACCAGAAATATGCCCGCATATCAGACGAGACCCAGATGATGCTATTCACGGCACACGGTATACTGTGGGCAGACGCGGCAGGGCTGAAAACAAATGAAGCCGACCCGGCGGATTATGTTTTCCTGGCGCTTCAGCAGTGGCTGTACACACAGACAGGCGGTACATCATCGGTAGAGCTGCAATGGATACTTGACGAAAACGAAACAGGCTTTCCGTGCGACCTGCTGGGCGTTCCGGCTCTCGCAAAAAAGCGTAATCCGACAAAACAACTGGTACAAACCATTGCCGATATAAAGTCGGAACACACATACGGCAGAATAAGACGACCCATAAACGCAAACAAGCTGTTCGACTGCCTGCCGAGAGCAGTACCGACCGGACTTTATTTTTACAGCGACCCCGCGCGTGCATTCGCAACAGGCTGTGACCTTGCCGCCATTACCCATTCGCACCCAACAGCATATCTTGCAACGGGCTGTCTTGCCTCGATTATAGCTTTTATCTGCAAGGGAAATTCGATTGAACAGTCCGTTCTAGATACAATGAAAATGCTTAAAGAATACGACGGTTTTGAAGACTGCTTTGCGGCGCTTGACAAGGCACTCGCTCTGCTGGACGAAACGACTTCGCCGCTTACCGACGTTGCCGAGCTCGGAAACGGCAGCACAGCCGACTCTGCCCTCGCTATCGGCGTATACTGTGCCTGCGTGCATTACGACTATCTCAGCGCAGTACAGCTTGCGGCAAACCAGGACGGTATCAGCGATATATGCGCATTTATTGCGGGCGCACTGAAAGGCGCACTGCTCGGATATTCCGAAATTCCCTCCGGATTTGTAAAGAAACTGCAGTTTGCGGATACTGTAAAGACCTATGCCGCAAGGCTGACAAAAGCCGCTCCAAAAGGTTTTATGAAAAGATAAGGAAGCGATTATAAAAGAATGGTCACGGATATGACTAGCGGCAGGACCTTTTCCGTTCTGCTGAAATTCTCTCTGCCGATGCTGCTCAGCGTTGCATTTCAACAGCTTTATAACATTGTTGACAGCGTTATTGCAGGCAACTTTGTAAGCGATATGGCGCTGGGTGCAATAGGCGCAAGTTACCCCGTCACAATGATATTCATGGCAGTGGCAACAGGCGGAAGCGTCGGTGCGTCGGTCGTTGTTGCGCGACTTTTCGGTTCAAAGAACTATACATATATGAAAACGGCGATAAACACGGCGCTGGTTTCGTTTGCGGCAATCGCCGGAGTGCTTACCGTGATAGGCTGTGCCTTATGTTCACCGATGCTGACATTGCTCGGCACACCGGATGATATATTTGCGGACAGCGATATTTATCTGAGGGTATATGTCCTGGGGCTTGTGTTCCTTTTTATCTACAATGCCTGCAACGGTATATTCACCGCCCTCGGCGACTCGAAAACACCGTTGTTCTTCCTTATAGCATCTTCACTCGGAAATATTGGGCTTGACCTGCTGTTTGTAATAGTATTTCAGATGGGCGTCGCAGGCGTTGCATGGGCTACATTCGCCGCTCAGGGTGCGGCAGGCGTTGCGGCGTTCTTCGTACTTCTAAAACGTGTCGGAAAGATACAGTCGGATACTCCCAAAAAGCCTAAAATATTCTCTTCTGACGCACTCAAGCAGATAAGCCGTATTTCTATACCGTCAATATTACAGAGCAGTTTTGTATCGGTAGGAAATCTGTTCGTGCAGAGCCTGGTAAACAGCTTCGGTTCATCGGTAATAGGCGGTTATGCGTCTGCTATCAAGCTGAATACTTTCGCAATAACCTGTTTCTCAACGCTTTCAAACAGCGTGTCGAACTTCTGCGCTCAGAACATAGGCGCAGACAAGACCGACCGTGTTAAAAAGGGTGTGAAGTCGGGTATGCTGATGTGTCTTGTTATAGCGATACCTTTTGTAGTGTGCTTCCTGCTTTTCGGCGGAACGCTTGTAAACCTGTTTGCGACACAGGCTAACGCTGAGATAATCGCAACCGGCAGTAAGTTTCTGACTATCGTTTCCCCGTTCTATTTCTTTGTCTGCATAAAGATAGTAATTGACGGCGGTGTAAGAGGCTGCGGCGTTATGACGCCGTTTATGATAAGCACCTGTCTTGACCTTGCATTGCGTGTTATTTTCGCCTATATCCTCTCTCCGTTCTTCGGCTCGGACGGAATATGGCTGTCGTGGCCCGTAGGCTGGGTGCTTGCGCTGGCTGTAGATCTGTTCTTCTACAATTACTACATAAGAAAAGGCAAAGCCTTTACGGCGGACGGCACACTTTAATTTTACATTAAAACTTTATATCAAGGTCCGTTGTCTGAAAAGACGGCGGACTTTTTGTATAATGAATGATGAATAATGAATAATTGTGCGACTGCTGTGAAGCATCCTTGCTTCCGGCGGTGAATTTGAAAAAGGAATAGTGCTTAATATAATGTGAATGATATTGAGCTTTAAGAGGTTCCGGGTTGAGCGCAACGTGTGAAAAAAGAAGTATCGCAAATAGCTCCCTTGTGTAAAGGGAGCTATAACTTAGTGCTTGACAAAGCGTGTTTTCCTTTTTTGAATGATATTAGGTTTCGTAAAGGCTTTTGGTTAAGCGCGGCATAACAATTTGTATATAGCATTCCGTATTCTACAAATTGTAAAACTCATTCAATATCTGCCTTGCGCTGTAACCACGTTCCGACAATTTAAGTGCCGAATATACGCTCATTCCGCAGTTACAGCCGTCACCTCTTGTCGTAAAGCTGTAAAGTCTTTGCGTATAGCTTATATCAAACGACGGAGAACGGATATCAAACAGACTGCGGAATTCTTCACACGACATTCTTATACCGCATACGCTAAGCCCCAGCACATTCCCGTCACCGTCACGGTTTATATTACTTATCCACTTTGATTCATCGGGTGGAATAATAAGAGATGGATACGCAGTCAGCATTATTTCCGCTATGCCGTCCGCTGTCAGCTGACAACTTCCGATATAATAATCCGCAGTCTTATCCTTTTCGCAGTACAGCTTTTTCACATACGGGTTTTTGCAGTCACCGGGCGATATCATAGTTCCCGATGAAATACGGCAGACGGGCAGAAAAACAGCTTTACCGTCTACGGTGAAGTTCTGCGATAATGCATATTCTGCTGACTTTTCCGCATATTTTCTGTAGATCGAAAGCTCTGCGCCGAAATGCGCAAGCCCCTCCCTTTCGTCCATATAATCAAGCCGGGGATATCCGCTGTCAGGCGCTTTGCCCGTTTTAAGCAGATATCTTGCCGAACAGTCAAGTGCCATCGCTACTGCATTTATCCCCTCGGTATCATTATTATCCGGCGGACTGTCAAGCGTTTTCAGCTCACTCAGCACACAACCGGCAAGAAATTCCTTATACGCATATTCCGTGTTACAATATATTACCGTATGGGGTCTTATCTGCTCTGTCCTTGCCGAAAAACACAATAGTATGACCACAGGCATGACGGCTACCAGCACAAGCCCGGCTATAAGCAGATACAGATATTTCTTTTTCATTGCGCCGATTTTTCCTTTCTTGACTTATCAGAACAAATAGAGTATAATAATAGGGAATAGACGCTTCGGTAAACCGGTTCGTCCGTAATTCATTATATTCACCGTTTTTACGGTATAGAATATGCGAGGCTATTATAAACGTATAAAGAAAGGAATAAATATATGAACGAGCGATTTCAGAAGCTTTGCCGCGACTACAAAATCCAGACGGCAATAGACCCGAGATTATATGACAAATATAACGTAAAGAGAGGACTTCGTAACAACGACGGAAGCGGTGTTGTTGTCGGTCTTACAAACATATGCTGTGTACACGGCTATGTTATCGACGAGGGCGAAAAGCGCCCTGCTCCCGGTCAGCTGATATACAGGGGATATGATATCTGCGACCTTGTAAGCGGCGTTGAAAAGGACGGAAGATACGGCTTTGAAGAAACAGCCTACCTCCTTCTTTTCGGAAACCTGCCCGACAAGGAACACCTTGAGGACTTCAAGAAGATAGTAACACACTACCGCACTCTGCCCCCCTACTTTGCAGAGGACGTACTTATGCGTTGCCCGTCATCAAACATAATGAACAAGATGGCTCAGTCGGTACTCGCACTTTACACATATGATAAAGAGCCTGAGAACAAGAGCATGGAAAGCGAAATGCTCAAGGCTATCTCGGTTATCGCAAGACTGCCAGCAATAATGGTAGGCGCTTATCAGGTAATGCGCCGTTATCTCTATAACTCAAGTATGGTAATGCACCCGATAAACCTTGACGAGAGCCTTGCGGAAAGCATTCTGTCCACACTGCGTGACAACCGTGAGTACACAAAGGAGGAGGCAAAGCTTCTCGACCTTTGTCTTATGCTCCATGCAGAGCATGGCGGCGGTAACAACTCGACATTTACCTGCCGTTGCGTAACCTCGACAGGTACAGACGCTTATGCGGCTTATGCTTCCGCTATCTCGGCGCTTAAGGGTCCACGTCACGGCGGTGCAAATATTAAAGTCATGGAAATGCTTAACTGTATTGAAAACGGCGTAAAGAACTGGGAAAACGAAGGTGAAGTTGCAGACTTCCTCACAAAGATATTAAACAAGGAAGAAAACGACCACAGCGGTCTTATCTACGGTATGGGTCACGCTGTATACACCCTGTCAGACCCAAGAGCCGTACAGCTCAAGAAATCCGCTCTCAAGCTTGCAAAGGGCACAGAGATGGAAGCCGAGTTCAGACTGCTCGATACTATCGAGCGTCTTACTCCCCAGCTGTTTGCAAAGAACAAGGGCGATGTAAAGACAATGTGTGCAAATGTTGATATGTACTCAGGTCTTGTTTACAAGTTCCTCGGCATACCCGTTGAAATGTACACCGCACTGTTTGCCTGTGCAAGAATGCCCGGCTGGTGCGCTCACAGAATGGAAGAAATAGAAAACGGCAAGCGTATCATGCGTCCTGCCTACAGAACGCTTATCAAGAACAGGGATTATATTGCTCTTGACCAGCGCTGATTATAAAAGAACAATTGAAAGGCGCAACAATGAAAGGCATACTTTCCGATAAAAAGGCAATATCGGCAGGAATTATATCCGCCGTTGTACTTACCGTACTGAGAATAATCCAGCTCAATACAGGTACAGAATATCCGTCCAATCTCTATGCGGCGGGAAGCGAGATTCTTAACACAGTATACCATATACTGCTTATAGCATCGGCTGTGGCTGTCAGCATTCTCGCTTTCTTCGACATCAAAAGTTCTCAGCCCAAAACAGCCGCAGAGCTTTCAGCGAAAAGCTGTACTGCCGTGGGTATTGTAATGATACTCGCAGGTGCGGCATGGATACTGCCTGTTATAAACGACTTTTCCGCAGGAACAGTCGGAATATACACGATAACATCACTTGCGGGCTGTATAGCGTATCTTGCAGGCGGTATGACGATAATGTCGTCGTCAAAGATAGTCCCTGCGCAGTGCGTAAGCGCAGTGTTCATAATCATCAACTATCTGATAGTAGCCGTAAAATTCTATCTCGGCAGTCCGATAATAACCGGTATGCCGCAGAAGCTTATGCTTATGCTGTTCTATATCCTGACTATACTGTTCTGGATAAATATGGGCAGATTTATGTGCGGCGGCGAAAAGAAATTCACAAGAACCGCGCTTATAGCTTCGGGATATTTCAGCGGAGCGTGCTCTGCCGCTTATCTTATAAGCTGTTTTGCGCTTGCGGTAACAGATTCCGAAAAGTGGACGCAGCTTATTGACGCACCCGACCTTGAACTTATAATCACCGCTTTTGTACCCGCAGTGCTTGCAGGTATAGTACAGTTCTCAAAAAAGGCGGTTCCCGCAATCACAGACGACGCTTCCGTTCCGAAGCAGGACGGTGTTTCCGCATCGGAAGAAACCGCCGCCGAAAGCGATACACAGGACGCCGAGTAAGCGTCCGAGGAGAAAAAATGAAAAACATCACTATACTACGTCTTAATAAAATACTCAGAAAAACAGCAGGGCTTACTGCGCTGGTGTGCTTTATTTCTGCACTCTGCGGCTGTTCCGGCTCATTTTCGGCAGGCGACCTGCTGGCTTCTCCCAGACTTACCGACGAACAGAACGAAATATACAATGCCCTGACCGCAAGCGCGGGCAGGGTTGATTTGCGTTATCCCCATACAGGAGAATACCGCAGTGCATTTGTTATCCACAATATAGACGATGAACCCACCGACGAGGCGATAGTGTTCTATGAGCAGAACAAGACCGATACGGCAAAAGAACCCGGAGCGCAGGACGGAAACGCAGTCGGAAACCTGCGTGTAAGCTTTCTTGACAAGGACGAAAACGGCGACTGGAATGCTACCTATGAGCTTCCCGCCGCAGGCACCGAGGTCGAAAGCGTTGCTTTTTCAAAGCTTGGCTCGGATAAGGAAAAACTGCTTATAAGCTACTCCGTCCT
>UMKX01029449.1_pt1 | contig 23791 bp, 28 predicted proteins | sample 1966471 | NCBI WGS metagenome assembly UMKX01 (sample SAMEA4836188, study PRJEB28245) | human gut metagenome | biome: gut microbiome; material: fecal sample | place: Denmark | collected 2008
CCAGCACGCCCACGTGGCGGATGGTGTCCTCCACGTCCGTGCCGAGGATACCATGGCCGGGCTGGAAGTTGTTGCCGTCAAAGGCCATGTCGCAGCCCAGCAGACCGCAGCCCACGCCCATGGCGATCTTGCTGGCGCAGCTGGCCTTCGCGCCGTCACAGATGCAGCCGGAGATCATAGCCACCGCGTTTTCCAGCGTGTGGCAGATGGTCTCGTAGTCCGCGCCCCGCAGCCATGCCACGCCGCAGCCCGCGCCCACACCGGCGGACACCGCGCCGCAGTAGGCGCTGAGCCGCCCGATGCCGGTCTTTTGGTGGATGGTGATCAGATCGCTGAGGCACACGGCCCGCAGGATCGTCTCCTCGTCCGCGCCCATGAGCTTGCCGTATTTCCACACGGGCACGGAGGCGGTGATGCCCTGGTTGCCCGAGCCGGACACGATGACCACCGGCATTTCGCAGCCGTTCATCCGTGCGTCAGACCCGGCGGCGGCCCAGGCGCGGGCCTGGGTCTCCCAGTCCTGAGAGGTTCGCAGCAGCGTTGAGCCGATGTTCGCGCCCCAGCTATGCTCCAGCCCCTCGGCGGCGATGGCGGCGTTCTTTTCGATCTGCCGTCCCACCGTGGGCAGGATGGCGTCTATGGGTACAGTTTCGGCGAATGTGATGATGTCCTTTACGTTGAGAACGGACTTGTCCTGCAAATTGTCCTCGGCGTTGCCGGTAACGGGCAGCTCCTTCAGCACCTGACCGTCCTTTTCGATGTAGATGATGTTCGTGTGGTTGTTGGCCACCCGGACGCAGGCGTGGTGCGCTCCCAGCCAGCCGGTGAGCTTGATGTCCAGCAGGCAGGGCGTCTCGGGACAGGTGACGTGGATGTCCGTGGTGTCCAGATAGCCCTGGATGGCCGCCACATCGTCCTCCGTTACCTTGGCCAAAACCTGAAGCTCCGCGTCGGCGTCACCGGCCACTATGCCCACGGCGATGGCGGCGTCGATCCCGCGCCGCCCGCCCGTGTTGGGGACGACCACGGATTTCACGTTCTTCAGGATGTTCCCGCTGACCTCAGCGAGAATTTTCTCCGGTTTTCCGCCCAACACCTCGCGCAGTTTTGCGGCACAGTACGCGACGGCGATGGGCTCTGTACACCCGGTGGCCAGCAGGAGCTCCTCCTGCAGGATCGCCGTGTAGGCGGCGATCTTAGAGTCGTTCAGCATCACACATTCTCCTTTGTTCACTTTTTATATTCCATCAGGCCCGCAGGCCGGACAGTCTCACAGGGCGGGCACATCATCCTCCTGATGCACCCAGTCGTTCATGTCCACCACCTCGAACTCCGTCTCCGTCCGGCGGATGATGACCCGCTGGATGCCGGCGTTGATGACCTGGCGGCGGCACATGGCGCAGCTGGTGGCGTCCCCCAGCAGCGCCCCGGTCTGCCCGTCACGGCCCACCAAATACAGGGTGCTGCCCACCATGTCCCGGCGGCTGGCGGAGATGATGGCGTTGGCCTCGGCGTGGACGCTGCGGCACAGCTCGTACCGCTGTCCCCGGGGAACCTGCATGGCCTCACGGGTGCAGAAGCCCATGTCCACGCAGTTCTTCCGTCCGCGGGGCGCACCGTTGTAGCCGGTGGAGATGATCTCGTCGTTTTTCACGATGATCGCGCCGTACACCCGGCGCAGGCAGGTGGCCCGCTCCAGCACCGTCTCGGCGATGTCCAGATAGTAGTTTTCCTTGCTGATGCGTTCCATAGAGCCGCCTCCTTTGCGTTGTTGACTTTATTATAGTATACCGGCGAAGCGGTGGCAAGGAAAGTTTCCCGCAGCGACACATGGCATTGTGACGAATTTTTGGAGCAAAAAGTGGACAAAAAGACGGACGCTTTCGCGTCCGTCTCATCCTCTGTGGAGGCGTTATGCGTTTTTGAACACCGTCTCCGGGGCGGTGATGACCACCCGGGTATTGTCGGCCACCGAGCCGGTGAGGAAGGCGTTGCCGCCCACCACGGAGTGCTCGCCGATGACCGTCTCGCCGCCCAGGATGGACGCGCCGGAGTAGATGGTCACATAGTCGCACACGGTGGGATGGCGCTTGCCCGGCAGGCTGGCGTGGCCCGCCCTGGGGGACAGTGCCCCCAGCGTCACGCCCTGGTACAGCTTGACATGGCTGCCGATGACGGTGGTCTCGCCGATGACGATGCCCGTGCCGTGGTCGATGAAGAACCACGGCCCGATCTGTGCGCCGGGGTGGATGTCGATGCCGGTGCGGCTGTGGGCGTACTCCGTCATCATGCGGGGGATCATGGGGATGCGGCGCAGATACAGCTCGTGGGCGATGCGGTAGACGAAGATGGCGAACAGGCCGGGGTAGGCGAAGATGATCTCCTCCTTGTCGGCGGCGGCAGGGTCGCCGTCAAAGGTGGCCTCAATGTCGGTCATCAGCATCTGCTGGATGCCGGGCAGCTGCTCCAGTATCTCGCGGGCCAGCGCAGCGGCGGCAAAGGACTGATCCTCCGGCAGCGCCAGGGCGATCTGGGCGGTGAGGGCCGTCTCGATGCGCTCCAGCAGCAGCGCGGCGTAGTTCTCCGCCGGCAGAGCCATCAGCTGTGGGTCGCCGAAATAGGCGGGGAAGAACAGCCGCCGCAGCTCCTTGATGATGCCGATGATCGCGCCCCGGTCCGGCAGGCGCAGCCGCTTGCCGTACAGCGGCACGGCGGAATGGGTCATGTTGTCCGCCATGGAGCGGGCGATGTCAGCGTTGGAAGTCATGATAATCTCCTCCGATAGAATGGAAATACAAAAGGACGGCAGAAGGTGCGCCGTGCACCCTCTGCCGTCCTGCTCATACGGGACGGGGCGGCCCGCAGGCCGCTCAGAAAGGACAGACAGGACGCATCCGGGCGCAGCGCAGCGTACCCGCACAACAGGCGGGCAGACAACAACAGGTGCGGTTGGCGCGGCGGATGGTCATGTGGATCGTTCCTTTCGCATTTATGCCGTACTATTATATAGTCCGCCGCGCCGTTTGTCAACTGAAAACAGACCAAAAAGGTAGAGTTTTCCATAGGCCGTCATTTTGGCAGAAAGAAGAAAAACAAATATGGAAAAATATCATAAAGTTTTCTGCAAATCTCGGCGGTATTTGTGGAAATCCGACGGTTGACTTTCGAGCTTTAAAGTTCTACAATCACACCATCGAAAATCACAGCCGACCCGGTCGGCGGAAAGGAGACACCCATGGCACGTCACATGATGCAGCGCGATATGCTCCACAACGACATGGCGGAAAACCATGCCGCAGTCTCCTATTACGCCGGCAGCTCCAACTTCTGGGGCTTTTATTGGTATGCCTATTTTACCAAGCGATACCGTCAACCGGCTGATAAGCGTTGAACCCGTATTACCCGTTTTAGACGTGTGTAAAGCGGCTTCGCCCTTCAGGCGGAGCCGCTTTTCTTTTTGTTCCTATCCACACCAAGTACCGCAAAAGACTGAGAGGAGAAATAATTATGACTGCAATCATTTCAGCGGCTGTCATCTTCGTGGTGTTCGCCATCGGAGATATGATCTCCGCCAAAACAAAGGCCATCGTATCCATGCTGCTGGTGGCCTCCGTCGTATTCCTGGCCGGGTTCTGGGCCGGCATTTTCCCCACCACCCTGTTTGCCGACTCCACGCTGCTGAGTATGGCGGGCCTGCTGGTGACCATGCTGCTGGTGCACCTGGGCACGACCATCAAGCTCCGTGACTTCGGCGCACAGTGGCGCACCGTTATCATCTCGGCGGTGGCGTGCATCGCCATCTCCGCCGCCGTGTTCTTCCTGGGCCAGCTGTTCATCGACCGCGGCTTCGCCCTGGTGGGCGCGCCCATCCTGTCCGGCGGCGTGGTGGCCACGCTGACCATGCAGGACATGGCGCAGAAGGCCAATTTGCCGGAGCTGGCGGTGTTCGCCACGCTGGTCATGTGCGCCCAGGGCTTCGTGGGCTACCCCGTGGCCTCCCTGTGCCTCAAGAGCGAGGCCAAGCGCATCAAGGCCCAGCTGGACAGCGGCGAGCTGAAGGTGGACGTGTCCGCCGGTGCGGCACAGGCCGCCGCCGCGGGCCGCAAAAAGCTGATCCCCGCCCTGCCTGACAAGTACAACACCCCCAACGCCATCCTGGCCAAGGTCATTTTGGTGGCACTGCTGTCCGTGTGGGTGTCCAGCCTGTTCCACGACGCGGTGAACAAGCTGGTGTGGTGTCTGATCTTCGGCGTGCTGTGCAAGGAGCTGGGCTTCCTGGATGAGGACGCCCTGGGCAAGGCCCACGCCACCGGCATCGTGATGCCCATTATCACTCTGTCCATCTTCACCAACCTGGCCTCCGCCACCCCCGAAATGGTGGGCAATATGGTCGTGCCTCTGCTGGTCTGCGTGCTCATCGGCACGGTGGCCTTCGCCCTGGTGTCCATCCTGGTGGGCAAGATCTTCGGTTACAGCTGGCAGATGTCCGTGGCCATCGGCAGCTCCTGCCTGTTCGGCTTCCCCGGAACGGTCATCATTTCCAACGAGGTGTCCGAGTCCACCGGCACAACGGCGGAGGAAAAGGCCACCATCAATGCCCAGATCATGCCCAAGATGCTGGTGGCCGGTATGGTCACGGTGTCCATCACCTCCGTGCTGGTGGCCGGCGTCATGAGCGCCTGGCTGTAAGGCCCGCCCTCGCGTTTCTGAAAGGAGTTCCTTCAAATGTCTGATATTCGCAGTTACGTTGACAGTATCTTCGATGAGCTGGTGGCCATCCGCCGCGACATCCACGCCCACCCGGAGACGGGTATGCAGGAGGTCCGCACCAGCGCCCTCATCCGCCGTGAGCTGGAGAAGATGGGCATGGATGAGATACAGCAGCCTCTGCCCACGGCGGTGGTGGGACTGCTCCACGGCGGCAAAGGCCCTGGCAAGTGCGTGGCGCTCCGCGCCGACATCGACGCCCTGCCCGTCCACGAGGAGACGGGGCTGCCCTTTGCCAGCGAGACCGAGGGCGTGATGCACGCCTGCGGCCACGACCTCCACACCACCATGCTGCTGGGCGTTGCTAGAACGCTGTGCCACCTGCGCGACACGTTCGCCGGTACGGTCAAGTTCATTTTCGAGCCCAGCGAGGATCTGATGCCCGGCGGCGCACGGGCACTGGTGGCAGCCGGGGTCATGGAGAACCCCCACGTGGATGCCATCTTCGGCCAGCACGTCTGCCCCTCCGAGAACGACTCCGTGGGCCGGATGCAGCTCTATAAGGGTTACTTCACCAGCGCGGTGGACCTGTTCCACATCAGCGTTCACGGCAAGAGCGGCCACGGCGCTGCACCCCACACCGCACGGGATGCCATCGCCTGCGCCGGGTATCTTATCACCGTGCTGCAAACCGTGGTCTCCCGCCGCATCGACCCCATGGACACCGCCGTGCTGACGGTGGGCACCATGTCCGGCGGCGACGCGGTGAACATCACCGCCGGCGAGGCGCAGATGGTGGCGGTGCTCCGCTCCTTCAGCGACACGGGCCGCGACACCGCTATCCAGGAGGTGCAGCGCATCTGCAAGGGCATCGGCATCGCCTTCGACTGCGACATCGAGGTGCGGCTGGAGGAGGGCTACGCCCTCCAGTACAACGACCCGGCCATGATCGACCTGGTCAACAAGGCCGTCACCGAGTCCGGCGGCAGGACGGAGTTTATCGAGCGGCCCTTCTCCGGCAGCGAGGACTTCAGCTTCTTCGGCAAGCTCACCGGCACGCCCTCGGCGTTCATGATGATCGACGCGGGCCGCGGCACGGACCTGGTGTCCCTCCACAACGGGAAGATCGTGTTCGATGAGAACGTGATGAAGTCCGGTGTCACCGGCATGAGCGCCATCGCCCTGGAGTACCTCAAGGGCTGAAAAACGTGTTTCCTCACAAATTGGTATATACGAAAAGCGCACCGCTCCGGCGGTGCGTTTTTCCGCCGAAAAAGCCGTCGGCGTTTCGGCAGCCTGAAATGAATAGAATTGACAACAGCGGTAGGGGAACGCTATAATTACCCTACTATCACTATATGCCATACAGGGGGCTTATTATGGACAGAGCTTTGCGGATCGCGGTGTGCGACGACCATCCCGAGGACCTGGCGCTGCTGCATACGGGCATCGACGCCTGGCTGACGGATATGCCGGGTGTGCGGGGCAGGGTGCAGGAGTTCGCCTCGCCGGCGGCGCTGTGTGACCGTCTGCGCCAGGGCGGCAGCTTTGACATATACCTGCTGGACATCCTCATGCCGGAGTTGGACGGCATCGCCCTGGGGCGTATGATCCGCCGGGGCGACAGCGAAGTGCCGGTGATCTACGTGACCTCCTCCACGGAGTATGCGCTGGACGCCTTCGGCATCCACGCCGTGGGCTACCTCCCCAAGCCGCTGGACCGGCGCGAGCTGTTCTCCGCCATGCAGCGGGCCTATGGCCTCCACACCACCCGCAAGCGGGAGATCATCTCCGTCCGCGACGGCATCCAGATCGCCCTGGTGGCGCTGGAGGAGCTGCTGTACGTGGAGAACAGAGAGAGGAGCATGGTCTATGCCCTCAGCGACGGGCGGCACATCACCAACCGCCGCCGCAGCGGCTCGTTCGAGTCAGCGGTAGGGCAGGTGGCCGAGAGCGAGGATTTCCTCCAGCCCCACAAATCCTACTTTATCAATATGCATTACATCCGCTCCCTATACAGCGACCACGTGGTCATGGACGATGGGAAGGATATACCCATCGCCCGGGGCAAAGCGCCGGAGACCCGGCGGCGCTACTTGGCGTTTTTAGAGGAGAAAGGCGGCGGGTATGGCCGGTGAGATGATGTCCCGCTATCTGTTCGAGTTTTTGTCCAACCGCATCTCCTTCGCGTTCATCATGCTGTACCTGCTGCTGTTTCTGGAGCTGCGCTACAACCGGCTCATGTCCGCTCTGACGGTGGTGTTTGCATACCTGTCCGAGTTTCTGCTGGGCTATATGTGCTACTTCACGGATTTCGGCAAGAGCCATCAGATGTTTTTCACCGCCGTCAGCATACTGCTCATCCAGGGTGTGGCGTTCCTGCTGGACAGCTACCGGGATTTCCGCACGGTGTTCACCGCGGTGTCCGGGTCCAGCTTCATCGTGCTGGGTACGGCGCTGGGAACGGTGACGTTCCTCTATACCCGCGATGCCGCCATAGGGCTGGCGGTGGTGGCGCTGGTGCAGTGCCTGATCATGGCGGGCCTGGTGCTGGCGGTGCGGAAGCCCTATTTGGAGACGATGAAGCAGCCGGGCCGGTACTGGAAGGTGCTGTGGATCATCCCCTCGGCCTTCTTCGCCATCAATTACAGCGCCCAGACCTGGCCCAGCGACCTGATCGAAACGCCCAGCAACGCCTTCACCTGCATTGTCTCCTCCCTGACGATGATGATCTGCTACGCCATGCTGTTCCAACTGTTCGACATGTGGCGCAAGGAGCAGAAGCTGGCCGAGGACAACCGCTTTCTGGATGTCTACGCCCGGGGCCTGCGCCACGAGATGGAGACCGTCCGCATGGCGGAGGAGCGCACGGCCTACTGGCGGCACGATATGCGCCACATGTTCCGCCTGCTTGCCGCCTTTGCCCGGGAGGGCGAAAGCGAGAAATGCCTGGAGCTGCTGCGGGACATGGACGAGCGGATCGTGGAGACCCGTGCGGTACACTACTGCGACAATGTGACGCTGAACGGCGTGCTGTCCGGCTGCGCGGCCATCGCCCAGCGTGAGAACGTAAAATACACCTGCCAGGCGGACGCGCCCGCCCAACTCTGCCAAACGAATGAATTTGCCCTGGCGGCGGTGCTGTCCAATTTGGTGGAGAACGCCATCAACGCCGCCTCCAAGGCGGAAGGGGAGCACTGGGTCAGCGTCCATATCCTGCCGGTGAAGGGTCAGCTCCGGCTGGAGGTACGCAACACCTACGCCGGCGAGATCACCATTTCACCGCAGACGGGATTGCCGCAGACCACCCAGGGCGAGAAGCACGGCTTCGGCCTGCAAAGCGTGCAGGCGTTCTGTGAGCGGTATAAGGCGGTGTTCCACTATACCACGGAGGCGGACCACGTGTTCCGCGTCACGCTGCTGACGGACCAGTGAGGAGAAAAACATGACGGAGAAACGATTTGATGTGACCGCCCTGGGTGAGATACTGATCGACTTCACCGAATGGGGCTTTTCCGATGCCGGCACACGGCTGTTTGCCCAAAACCCCGGCGGCGCGGTGGCCAACGTGGCCGCGGCGGTGGCCCGGCTGGGTGGCCGTGCGGCCTTTGTGGGCAAGGTGGGCGCGGATATGCACGGCGCGTTCCTGCGCCAAACGCTGCAAGAGGCCGGCGTGGACGTGTCCGGCCTGGCCACAGACGCGGAGCGGTTCACCACCCTGGCCTTCGTCAAGCTGGCGGAAAACGGCGAGCGGTCGTTTTCCTTCGCCCGCCACGACGCGGCGGACACCGGCCTGCGCTGGGAGGAAGTCCCCCAACCCCTGCTGACGGGCACGCGGGTGCTGGCTGTGGGCACGCTGGGCATGACCGATGAGCCTATGCGGACGACCCAGCTCCGCTGCATCGAGACCGCCAAGGCCGCCGGCGCGTATATCGCCTTAGACCCCAACTACCGCGCCTCCCTGTGGCGCGGCGAGGGGGACTTCCTCCGCCAGACGGAGCGTCTGCTGGCGTTGGCGGACTACGTGAAGCTGTCCGATGAGGAGACGGCGCTGGTCACGGGCAAGGCACACCCTCAGGACGCGCTGGAGGTGCTGGCCGGACGGGGTGTCAAAACGGCGGTGGTGACGCTGGGCAAGGACGGCGCGATGGCTCTCAGCGGCGGTCAGCTGGTGCAAGCGCCGGGCGTGCCCGCCGCGGCGGTGGACGCCACCGGCGCGGGCGATGCGTTTTGGGGCGGCTTTTTGTACCGCCTGCTCCAGCAGGGCTATCCCATGGCGGCGCAGTCGGCGGAGATGCTGGCGGACTGCCTGGCTTTCGGCAACCGGGTGGGCGCGTACTGCGTGGGCCACCTGGGCGCGATCAGCGGCATGCCCACCATGGCGCAGCTGGAGACAATGCGATAAGAAAAACCGGCGGCGGGCGCACAGCACCCGCCGCTGTTTTGCCCGCCGCACCCGCGGGCACGGTATCTCTGCGGACAGAAAAAAACAAGCACCCACCGAAGTGGGTGCTTGCTGAAAGGGTAAACTCAGCGCTTGGAGAACTGAGGCGCACGACGGGCGGCCTTCAGACCGTACTTCTTGCGCTCCTTCATACGAGGATCGCGGGTCAGGAAACCGGCCTTCTTCAGAATGGCGCGGTACTCGGGGTTCACCAGCAGCAGGGCGCGGCTGATGCCGTGGCGCAGAGCGCCGGCCTGGCCGGACACGCCGCCGCCCTCGACGGTGGCAACGATGTCCACCTTGCCCAGGGTGTTGGTGGCGTTCAGGGGCTGACGGACGACCATCTTCAGGGTCTCCAGGCCGAAATACTCATCGATGTCGCGGCCATTGATGGTGATCGCGCCGGTGCCGTTCTCAAACAGATGCACGCGGGCCACGGAGGACTTGCGGCGGCCAGTGCCGTACTTGTAGGGGTTCTTGGACTGATACATTCTTCTTTTCCTCCTTACTTGACCAGCTCGGGCTTCTGAGCGGCATGATCATGCTGCTCGCCGGCGTAAATGTGCAGACGCTTCAGGGAGTCCTTGGTGACGATGTTGCGGGGCATCATGCCGCGGACGGCCACGCGCATGGCCAGCTCGGGCTTGTCCTGCATCAGGATGCGGTACTTGGTCTCCTTCAGACCGCCCACCCAGCCGGAGTGGGTGCGATAGTACTTCTGCTCCATCTTGTTGCCGGTCAGAACGGCCTTGCCGGCGTTGATAACGATGACGTTGTCACCGCAGTCGGCGTGGGGAGTATAGGTGACTTTGCCCTTGCCGCGCAGCAGGTCGGCGACGATGACGGCGGTCTTGCCCAGGGGCTTGCCGGCGGCATCCACGACGTACCACTTGCGCTCAATGTTGGCCTTGTTTGCCATGAAAGTGGACATGGTGATTTTCCTCCAATTTATATAATGTATTGCTTTACTTTTCCGTGCGTCCTTGCTACAATCGGGACGGAGAAAGCGCGTGACCGCGCAAGGATATTTATACCACAGCCGTGTCACGTTGTCAACGACAATTTGATTTACAGCACACACATCTTGAGTTTTCTCTTGTTTTCTTATGAAATCTCTTGATTTCTTAAAACGCAATTTCGATTTTGCCATAGGAGGGCTGAACGTGCAGCATATTTTAGGACTGGTCCGCCGCTGTGTGGAGGACTACGATATGATCTCAGCGGGGGAGACGGTGGCCGTGGGCGTGTCCGGCGGGAAGGACAGCCTGCTGACGCTGACGGCGCTGGCGCACCTGCGGGCGTTCTACCCCAAGCCGTTCCGGGTGGAGGCCATCACCCTGGAAACGGGGATGCCCGGCATGGACTTCAGCCCGGTGGCGGACTACTGCGACAAGCTGGACGTGCCCTATACCCGCATCGCCGTGCCGGTATACGACATCGTGTTCAACGAACGGAAAGAGAAAAACCCCTGCTCCCTGTGCGCCAAGCTGCGGCGAGGCAGCCTGCATACGGCGCTGACGGAGCGGGGCATTCACAAGATCGCGCTGGGCCATCACTACGATGACGCGGTGGAGACGCTGCTGATGAACCTGTTGTTCGAGGGGCGCATCGGCTGCTTCCAGCCGGTGACGTACCTGGACCGCACCGGCGTCACACAGATACGCCCCCTGCTGTACTGTCAGGAAGCGGACATCCGCCGCATGGCGTCCAAGCTGGCGCTGCCGGTGGTGAAGAACACCTGCCCCATGGACGGCCATAGCCGCCGCCAGGAGGTAAAGGAACTGCTGGCCGAGCTGGAGCAGCGCTACCCCGACCTGAAAAAGAAGCTGTTCGGCGCGGTGCAGCGCTACCCACTGTACGGCTGGGACTTGCGGGAGCAGCAGCGCTGAATTAAATAAGTACCCATTTCACCAGCAGCAAAAGCCCCAGCCCCGGCACGCCCAGCACGCCGATGGTCAGGGCGTTGAACAGGTTCAGCCCCAAAGACAGACCGGTGACGGCGGCGGTGGCGTTCAGCAGCCACAGCGCGCCGAAGCCCAGTGCGCTGTTCAGCGCCACCCGCAGCACCATTTTCAGCGGCTTCCGCAGCAGCGTGGCGCAGGCCACCGCCAGAAACAGCAGCACCAACCCCAACGCGCATTTTTCTACGACGGACATACGTCTCCTCCCTTCATGGCGGCGGCGGCCACGGCGGCCTCCGTCTGTACCGGCACGGCGTGGGGCACGCCGGAGGCCACGGCCTCCCCGCTGCGGGCCTTGATGCGCCGGAGGAGGTAGTTGCTCCGTGCCTTCAGCGCGTTGATCTCGTAAATGCAGGCGTCGATCAGGTCGCTGTCGCACACGCAGTCAAAGCGTGCGTAAGCGTCCTTCAGCGCCTGGTTGGTACGCAGCAGCTCCTGCTGCATCTCGTGGGTAATGGGGTCGGAAGCGGTTTTTCGTGCCATGGATGACTCCTCCCTATCGTAAGTAGTGTACGGATAGTTTGGACAAATATGACAACGGTTAATCAGCGGCGGCGCGGTTCGCCCGGAAAGGACAGAATGGAACAGGAAATTTTTATGAAACGTGCGATAGAGCTGGCCCGTGAGGCGGCGGAGCACGGCGAAGTGCCGGTGGGCTGCGTGGTGGTGAAGGACGGACGCATCATCGGCGAGGGCCGAAACCAGCGGGAGGAGAAGCGGGATGTCCGCTCCCACGCGGAGCTGGAGGCCATGGCGCAGGCCTGTAAAACACTGGGCTCTTGGCGTTTGGAGGGGTGCGACCTGTACGTGACCTTAGAGCCGTGTCCCATGTGCGCGGGGGCGATCATCAACGGGAGGATGCGGAAAATTTTTTATGGGGCGCGGGACGAGGCCATGGGCGCTTGCGGCGGCGTTTTGAACCTGTTTATGGAGGATTTTCCCTGCAAACCGCAGATTTTTGGAAATATTTTGGGCGAGGAAAGCCGGGAAATACTGGGAGATTTCTTCAAAAAACTGCGTAATGACCGTGAAAAAACTCTAAAACCTTGAAAGGTTTTAGAGTTTTTTAATAATTATGTATGTATTTTTTTAATAAGCGGCGGATAAAATAACATTATAAGATATATAAGAACTTTTTTCATTTCATCTTCCTGCCATATCCGCGGAGGGCCGAACCGCCCTCCGCTTTATGGTGTCCATTTTTGGAAAGACTGCCCCCGTTCCGCTGAACGGGGGCTTTTTATTTTTGGCGAAGTGTGCTATAATGCGTGGTAGACCATCGAAGGGAGGCGACCGCATGGCGCGAAGCCTGAAAAACAAGCTGTACCTGTCCGGCATGGATGGGCAGGCCGCCGCGTTGGCGCGGCAGTGGCACGTGGGCTATGAGATCACCGCCTTTTCCTACGCGCCCATGCTGGACGCGCCGGAGACGGCGGAGCGGGTGCGCCGGGACATGGCGGGCGTGAAACGCTTCTGGCTGCACGCCCCCTTTGCCGAGCTGTCGCCCTGCGCCATCGACCCGCTGGTGCGGCAGGTGGCGGAAAAGCGCCTTTTGCAGGCGGCGGAGACGGCGTCCTCCCTGGGCGTGACGCGGATGGTGTGCCACGGCGGCTTCATCCCCCACGTGTACTTCCCGGAGTGGTACGTGGAGCAGTCGGTGCTGTTTTGGCGGGCGCTGCTGGACAAGCTGCCAAAGGGTATGACGCTGGCGCTGGAGAACGTGATGGAGTCCTCGCCGGAGACACTGGTGCAGATCGCGGAGGGGGTGGACGATCCCCGGCTGAGCCTGTGCCTGGACGTGGGCCACGCCAACACCTGTGTCAGCACCACGCCGCCGCTGGACTGGGTCGCGCCCATGTCCCCGTGGCTGCGCCACGTACACCTGCACAACAACGGGGGCGACACCGACCTGCACCAGCCGCTGGGGGAAGGGAGCATCCCCATGGAGGCGGTGCTGGACGCGGTGCTGCGGGAAGCGCCGGAGGCCACCTTTACCATTGAAAATCAGGACTGCCTGCCATCGCTTGTATGGCTGGCGGAGAAAGGCTATATCGAGGAGCACACATGACAGAGCAGGAGCTGCAAGCGTACATACAGGCCATCGCCCCGGCGGACGGGGTGGCCATGACCGCCGCGGAGAAACGGCAGGCGGCGCTGGCCAAGCCTCCCGGCAGCCTGGGAGCGCTGGAGACCATCTCCATCCGGCTGGCGGGCATCACCGGGCAGTTGTGCCCCGTTATGAACAAGTGCCGGGTAGCGGTGTTCGCCGCCGACAACGGCGTGGTGGACGAGGGCGTGTCCTGCGCGCCCCGCGCTGTCACGCGGCAGCAGGCGGTGAATATGCCCCGCCGCGTGACGGGAATGTCCTCCATGGCCGCCTGCTTCGGCGACGAGGTGACGGTGGTGGACGTGGGCATGGCCCAAGACCCCCGCTGCGCCGCCATTTTAGACCGGCACATCCGCCGCACCACCGGCAACATCGCCCGGGAGGACGCCATGACCCGCCAGCAGGTGCTGGACGCGCTGTCGGCGGGCACGGAGCAGGCCGCGCTGGCGGGGCGTGACGGCGTGACGGCGCTGGGCGTCGGCGAGATGGGCATCGGCAACACCACCACCTCCGCCGCCGTGCTGGCGGTGCTCACCGGGGCGGACATCGACACGGTGGCGGGCCGGGGCGGCGGACTGACGGACGAGGGCTTCGCCCGGAAGAAGGCGGTGCTGCGTCAGGCCGTGACCCGGCGGCCTATTGACCGCCGGGACGTGCTGGACGTGCTGGCGGCGGTAGGCGGACTGGACATCGCCGCCATGACCGGCGCGTTTTTGGGCTGCGCCCATGCGCGTATCCCGGCGGCGGTGGACGGGCTGATCTCCGCCGTGGCGGCGCTGTGCGCCGTGCGTCTGTGCCCCGCGGCGGCGGACTATCTGTTCCTGTCCCACGACTCCTGCGAGCCGGGCTATCGCCTGGCGGCGGCGGAGCTGGGCATGACCCCCTGCCTGCGCCTTGGAATGCGGCTGGGGGAGGGCAGCGGCTGTCCGCTGCTGTTCCGGGTGCTGGAGGCCGCCTGCGGCGTGATGCGGGGTATGGCCACCTTCGCGGAGGCGGCCATACAGGACGACTATTTGGACGAAATACGGGCGGCGGACGCCTTTACGGTGGAGGGAGCATGAGAGCGTTGTTCATCGGCGGCGGCAAGAGCGGCAAGAGCACCGCCGCCCAAAAACTGGCGGCAGCGCTGGCCGATGGCGGCCCGCTGTACTACTGGGCCACCATGACCCCCCACGACGGGGAGGACGAGGAGCGCATCCAGCGCCACCGGGACGACCGGGCGGGCATGGGCTTCACCACGGTGGAGCGGAGCTTCAGCCTGCCGGACGGCCTGACGGCCATCGCCCCGGCGGGGACGGTGCTGTTCGACAGCGTGACGGCCTGTCTGTCCGAGCAGATGTTTCCCTACGGCGGCGAAATGGACGAACGCGCCGGGGAGCGTGTGCTGGCGGAGCTGCTGACCGTCAGCCTGTATCCGGCTCATTTTATCGCCGTGTGCGACGATATTTGGCGGGGCGGCGAGGACTACCGTGACGGCACGGAGGTCTACGTCCGGGCGCTGGCCCATATCTGCCGGGGGCTGGCAGCGGAGTTCGACGTGGTGTGCGAGATGGCCGGGGGGCTGCCCCGGATATGGAAGGGGGCGCTGTCCCGTGAGTGACTGGGTATACGGCTTTTTCATGGCCTGGGGGATGTTTTTGGCCATCCCCTGCCCGAAGAAAATATGGCGAGAGAGCGCCCGGCGAAAAATGCTGGCGTGTCTGCCGCTGGTGGGCTGCGTGGTGGGCGGCGTGTGGGTGCTGTGTGCCTGCCTTGTCCAGTGGCTGCCCGGCCCGCTGGCAGCGGCGCTGCTGGCCGCCGCGCCGTGGCTGATGACGGGCTTTCTGCATCTAGACGGCTTCATGGACGTGTGTGACGCGGTGTTGAGCCGCCGGGCTCTGGAGACACGGCGGCGGATACTGAAGGACTCCCACTGCGGCGCGTTCGCGGTGATCTGCATGGTGCTGCTGGCCATGGGCCAGTGGAGCGCGTTCCTGTCGGCCCGGTCGCTGTCCCTGTGGGGGCTGGCGCTGATCCCGGTGGCCAGCCGCTCCTGCGCGGCGCTGGCGGTGCTGACGCTGCGCCCGCTGGACAGCAGTCAGTACAGCGCCATGCAGCGGGGCGGCGGGCCGGTGTGGTTCGCGGCGGTATGCCTGGCGCTGTCGGCGGTGCTGCCGCTGCTGCTGGCGGGGAGCTTTGCCCCGGCCATGACGGCGGTGGGCTGCGCCCTGGCGGCGTGGTACGGATACCGGCAGCTGGACGGGATGTCCGGCGACGTGTCGGGCTTCACCCTGACGGTGGGCGAGCTGTGGGGCGTGTTGACGCTGGCGGTTTGGAGGTAAGTATGGAATTGATCATCGGCGGCGCGTTCCAGGGAAAGCTGGAATACGCCATGGAGCGATATGGTTTGACGGACGCGGACGTGTGCGACCTGGCGCTGGGCGCGCCTGTGCCGGGGAAGCGGTGCTACCGGCATTTGGAGGCGCTGAGCCGCCGGGAGGACGTAACGCCCTACCTGCCGCTTTTTCGGGACGCGGTGGTCATCACCCGTGAGGTGAACGGCGGCATCGTGCCCATGGACGGGCAGGAGCGAGCGTGGCGGGAGCGCCACGGCGTGCTGGTGCAGCGGCTGGCCCGGGAGGCGGAGCATGTGACGCGGGTGCTGTGCGGATTGACGGAGGTGTTGAAATGAAGCTGACGCTGCTGCGGCACGGCGAGACTGAAGGAAGCCGCAACGGATTGTATTACGGGGCGGCCAATATCCCGGTGCTGCCCGAATCGCTGGAGGAACTGAAAAAACGGGCCGCCGCCGGGGTATATCCCGCGGGAAAGCGGTACTACACCAGCGGGATGCTCCGGGCGGAGCAGACGCTGCGGGCCATCTACGGCGACGTGCCCTTCACGGTGCTGCCGGGATTGCGGGAGATGGATTTCGGCGATTTCGAGATGCGGCCCTACGACGGCGATCTGGAGCACGACCCATCGTTCCGGGCTTGGGCCCAGGACGCGGAGCACAACGTGTGTCCCCACGGCGAGAGCGCGCCTCAGGTGCTGGCGCGCAGCCTGGAGGCCATCGCGCCGGTGCTGGCATCGGGGGAGGACGCGGTGTGCGTCATCCACGGCGGCGTGACATCGGGGCTGATGATGCGCTGGTTCGGCGGCACGCGGTATGACTACGATCCGCTGCCGGGGACAGGCTATCAGGTGACGGTGACGGGCGGCAAGCCCGTGAGCTATGAAAAAATACCGAAGGAGTAAAAGCTATGGAACATACCTATAAGACGAGACAGACCTGCTCCAGCCAGATCACATTCCGGCTGGATGGCGACCGGGTACGCGATGTGCATTTCCGGGGCGGCTGTGACGGCAATCTGAAGGCCGTCAGCAAGCTGGTGGACGGCATGACGGTGGCGCAGATCGAGACGCTGCTGCGGGGCAATACCTGCGGCCCGCGGCCTACGTCCTGCGCCGACCAGCTGGCCATCGCCGTGCGGCAGGCCTACGATGAGGAGCATCCGGCGGAGTAAGCGCGAGGCCGGAGAAAAGGGGACGCTGCGACAAGCGGTCAGCCCTGAACTAGTTTAGGAAACTCAAAATGAGAAACCGTCACCGTGCAGGGTGGCGGTTTCTGCGTTTTACGATGATCGTGACCGTGAAAGGCCCGATATGTAACGTAATTCGTATGGCCTCACCCTCTGCGGTACGCGGTGGGGAGGAGGCCGTACTGCTCCTTAAAGGCAGCGGTGAACTTGCTCTGACTCTCATACCCCACCTGCCGGGCGATCTCCGCCATGGTCAGATCCGTCTCCCGCAGCAGCTGGGCCGCCTTTTCCAGCCGGTGCTCCTTCAGATGCGCGGCGATGGACGTGCCGTACACCGACTTGAACACCTCCTTCAAGGTGGTGGGGTTGATGGGATACCGATGCGTCAGCTCCTCGATGGTGATGCGCCGGTCCATGTGCTCCGTCAGATAGTCGTGTATCTCCCGGATGAGCTGCACCTGCTCCGCCTGGGAGCGCCACTGGGGGCAGGCCACGTCCATGACCTGCTCGATCATCTCGTGGAGCAGCCGTGCCTGGGCGGTGTCGGCGGCGTGGTAATATACCTCCTTGCCGTCCCGCCGCGTTACCAGCAGCCCGCTGTCACGCAGCGTCCGCAGGTGGTGCGACACGGCGGGGCTGGACATATCCATCATGGCGGCGATGTTCACCACGCACTCCTCGCAGTGGCACAGCAGCCAAAAAATACGGATGCGGTTGGCGTCGCCCAGCTGGCGGAAAATATCCGCCAAACGCTGAAACGTGTCCGCCCTGTCCAGCAGCTGGCGGATCGCATCGGTGTGGGTGGGTTCTTCGCCGTGATAGTGGGGCAGCAGACGCTCATCCATGTGTTCTTCCTCCTTTTCGCCCGAACGGAAATGCTTTTCGCCCCTTTGGCAGAGAGTGGGACGGAGCGGTTGACTTTTGATCGTACTCACAGTATACTACGGCCATGATGATTAAACAAGTGCTTAATGATTTGCACACAGGAAAGGAGCTCATCCCATGAAAAAGACATATAACATCGAAGTGGACTGCGCCAACTGCGCCAACCTGATGGAGGAGGCCGCCGGCAAGACCGAGGGCGTGGCCTCCGCCGTGGTGAACTTTATGACCCAAAAGATGATCGTGGAATTTGCTGAGGGCGCGGACGCGAAGGCCACCATGAAGGCCGTGCTGAAGGCCTGCAAGAAGGTCGAGCCGGACTGCGAGATCGAGCTGTAAGGCATATCTCACCTGCGCCCCGCGCCGCTGCGGGCCACGCTTTCTTCCGAAAGAGAAAGGAGCGGTACTATGACGAAGAAGCAGAAAAAGATGCTCTCGCGCATCCTCATCACCGCCGTCATGCTGGCGGCGCTGCATTTCCTGCCGGTGACGGGCTGGCTGCGGCTGGCGCTGTATCTGGCGGCCTATGGGATCATCGGCTATGACATCCTGAAAAAGGCCGGACAGGGTATCCTGAACGGACGGGTGTTCGATGAGAACTTCCTCATGGCCGTGGCCACCGTGGGCGCGTTCGCGCTGGCCATCTATGAAAAGAGCGGCGACTACAACGAGGCCATCGCCGTCATGCTGTTCTATCAGATCGGCGAGCTGTTCCAAAGCTACGCCGTGGGCAAGAGCCGGAAGAGCATCAGCGCCCTGATGGACATCCGCCCCGACTACGCCAACGTGGAGCGTGACGGCCAGCTGGTGCAGATCGACCCGGATGAGGTGGCCGTGGGCACGATCATCGTGGTGCAGCCCGGCGAAAAAGTCCCCATCGACGGCGTGGTGGTGGAGGGCAGCTCCACCCTGAACACCAGCGCCCTCACCGGCGAGAGTTTGCCCCGCGATGCCTGCGAGGGCGACGAGATCATCAGCGGCTGCATCAACATGACCGGCCTTCTGAAGATCCGCACCACCAAGGCGTTCGGCGAGTCCACCGTGTCCAAGATACTGGAGCTGGTGGAGAACTCCAGCTCCCGCAAGTCCCGCAGCGAGGACTTCATCGCCAAGTTTGCCCGTATCTACACCCCCGCCGTGTGTTACAGCGCCCTGGCGCTGGCGGTGCTGCCGCCGGTGATCCGTCTGTTGGGCGGCCTGGACGGCCAGTGGGAGCAGTGGGTCTACCGTGCCCTGACCTTCCTGGTCACAAGCTGCCCCTGCGCCCTGGTGGTCAGCATCCCTCTGAGCTTCTTCGCCGGCATCGGCGGCGCCAGCCGCGAGGGCGTGCTGGTCAAGGGCTCGAACTACCTGGAGACGCTGTCCCAGGTGAAAACCGTGGTGTTCGACAAGACCGGCACGCTGACGAAGGGCGTATTCGAGGTCACTGCCGTCCACCACAGCGATATGGACGAGCGTAAGCTGCTGGAGTACGCGGCGCTGGCGGAGTGCGCGTCCTCTCATCCCATCAGCAAGAGCTTGCAAAAGGCTTACGGCAAGGCCATCGACCGCAGCCGCGTCACGGATATTCAGGAGCTCAGCGGCCACGGCGTCACCGCCTGCGTGGACGGCCACACGGTGGCGGCGGGCAACAGCAAGCTCATGGAGCGGCTGGGCATCCCGTATCACGACTGCCACAGCGTGGGCACGATCATCCACATGGCGGTGGACGGCCAGTACGCCGGCCATATCGTCATCTCCGATGTGGTGAAGCCCCACGCCAAGGAGGCGTTGGCCGCGCTGCATAAGGCCGGCGTGGAAAAGACCGTCATGCTCACCGGCGATGCCAAAAAGGTGGCCGACGCGGTGGCGGCGGAGCTGGGCGTGGACGAGGTCCATAGCGAGCTGCTGCCCGCCGACAAGGTGGCCCAGGTGGAAGCGCTGCTGGCGCAGCAGAAGGGCCGGGACAAGCTGGCCTTCGTGGGCGACGGCATCAACGACGCGCCGGTGCTGGGCCGCGCCGACATCGGCATCGCCATGGGCGCGATGGGGTCAGATGCCGCCATCGAGGCCGCCGACATCGTGCTGATGGACGACGACCCTGCCAAGATCAGCAAGGCCATCAAAATTTCCCGCAAGTGCATCGGCATCGTGTATCAGAACATCGTGTTCGCCCTGGTGGTGAAGTTCGCGTGTTTGGTGCTGGTGGCGGTGGGCCTGGCGGATATGTGGGCCGCCATCTTCGCCGATGTGGGCGTGATGGTGCTGGCGGTGCTCAACGCCGTCCGCGCCCTGCGTGTACACAATTTGTAAGCATAGGACATAGAGTAAGCCCCGGCCACAGGCCGGGGCTTACTTTATACACGTATATACCTATATAAAGGTAGTCTTACGCCTTCCGAATGAGTATCTCATTCTCCATCAGGTCGATCTTTTCAATGCTGCCCTCCACCACCGTGGGTATCCCCATGATGTCCGTAAAGACCAGCTTTCCGTCCTTCTGCGTCACGGCGGCCACGTTCTTGCACACCACCTGATGCTCCGTTGTCAGTACCGTGGAAAGACACATCTCACTTCTCCTCCTTCAGGATACGCAGCGCCTCCGCCAGCTTCTCGTTGCCCAGCGTCAGCTCCACCACCGCCTCGTGGAGCAGCTGCTGCGCCTCGCCCTCCACGCTGTGTGCCAGCTCGTGGAGCTCCTCCGCGTGGTGCTGGTTGTGGCCCACCATATATGTCAGCAGCGCCACCGTCTCCTCCGGGGAATGTACCTCGTGGGTGTGCCCGTGCTCGTGGGTATGCTCGTGCTCATGTGTATGCGCCATACAAAAGACCTCCCGTCCGATTTTTCTTTATTGTATCATGAACCGCCCCGTCCGTCAAATTTTCTCCCGTTTTCGCCCGAATTTCTCCCCAGATCCCGCCGTTATCAAACACATCCACCGAAAGTGTCCAACATCTATGCAAAAGCCACAATTTCATTGACAAAAAAATGAAAATTATGTATAATTTTGCTGCATTATGCTGCGCTGACGCGCCGTTAAGGAGGACGAGAAATGAGGGACCTGAAACATCTGATTTACTTTGAGGACCTGCTGCAAGAGGCCAATAACGACCTGGTCAAACAGGCCAAGGACGACGGCAAGCTGGCTCTGGGCTACACCTGCTACTTTATGCCTGAGGTGCTGCTGGATCTGCCCGGCTGCTTCTCCGTCCGTCTCCGCGCCCCCCGCTGTACTTCCCCGGACATGGCCACGTACTATATGTCCTCCCGTACCTGCCACTACGGCAGAAGTCTGCTGGAGCGCGCCCTGGAGGGCGGCTTCAACTTCCTGGATGCCCAGCTGGCCACCGAGACGTGTACCGTCACCTGCCGCTTCCAGGAGCACCTGCAGCGGATGCCCGGCGTTATCAACAACCCGCGCTTCAAGTGCGAGTTCACCGACGTCCCCTTCAAAAAGACCACCAACAGCATCGACCATTACGAGGCCCAGCTCAAGGCCCACGTGGTGGACTTCCTCCACGATAACTACGGCGTGGACACCTCCGACGAGGCCCTGCTCAAGACCATCGAGAGCCACAACGAGCTGTGCCGCATCATGCAGGCCATCGGCGACTTCCGCAAGCTGGACGTGCCCACCATCACCGGCTACGAGTACCACGTGCTCACCCTGGCCACGCTGGCCTGTCCCAAATACCTGATCATCGACAAGCTCCGCGAGACGCTGGAGGAGCTGAAGACCCGCCAGCCCGATGCCAAGCCCCAGTACCGCTGCAAGGTGCTGCTGGCCGGCTCTGAGAACGACGACCCGGACTTCACCAAGCTCATCGAGAGCTGCGGCGCGCTGGTGGTGGCTGACCGCTACTGCTACGGCGGCATGGAGTCCCGCCAGCCCATCGAGATCATGGAGGGCGAAACGCCCCTCCGCGCCATCGCCCGCCACTACCTGCTCACCAGCCAGTGTACCCGTTTTATGGAGCAGCACGAGATGCGCCGCCGCAAGCAGCACATCGCCGACCTGGCCCGCGAGTACAAGGCCGACGGCATCATCGTGGCCTCCAACAAGTTCTGCGAGTACTGGAGCTACGAGCGTGTCATCGACACCGTGGTGCTCCAGCGCGACTTCGGCTACCCCGTCTGTTCCATTGAGAAGGAGTACATCAACTCCGCCAGCGGCCAGCTCCGCACCCGTTTCCAGGCGTTCATCGAGAGCGTGGAGATCAAGAAGATCCAGGAGGGCGCAAAGAAATGAAAAAGTTCGATCTGAAGACCGTGGTGGATAAGGTCAAGACCACCGACTATAAAAAGCTGGCCAAGGACTTTTGGTACGGCAAGCCCCACGGCGAGCGCCGTCTGGGCGACCTGTACTGCGACAAGACCGGCCTGTATAAGCACCGCGAGTGGCGCGGCGTGAAGGACACCTTCTACTACTTCAACAAGGTGTGGCTGTATAACTACGGTATGCTGGTCTACGATGTCATGCGCTACGGCGGCGTTTGGACGTTTGCCAAGGGCTGTTGGCGCTACCGCTGGATGGGTCAGACCTACCTGCCCGTGCTCCACTGGTTCGACCGCGGTATGGAGGGTCTTCGGGGCGAAGCGCTGCGTGCCTGCCCGCTGCACTACCGCGCCATGACCAACGCCACCATCTACCAGTTCATGCAGATGTTCCGCAACGACCTGAACACCAACAAGGGCAATAAGAAGGTTCAGGCCCGCCATGACAAGACCATCGCCCACGATGAAACGGTGTGGGGCGGCATCTTCTACCCCTTCAGCAAGGAGGTGGAGAACGTCCCCCTGCAAATGATCCCCTACTTCGTCACCTGCCACGTCAACAACCACACCGTGCTCAACTACATCGACGCGGTGCAGTCCCTGGGCCTGCCCGGCGACCCCTGTCCCATGTGCCAGGCCGAGGCCGGCCTGTTTGTGCTGGACGATGTGCCTGACTACTACAAGGCCGTCATCACCTCCAACGAGGCCTGCGACGGCTCTGTGGCCACCTCCATCATTCAGGACTGGCTCATCGACAAGCCCCTGTTCGCCATGCCCCAGCCCATGCAGTTCGACGATCCCCTGGTTCACAAGCACTGCATGAAGGAGATCGAGGAGGCCTGGAAGTTCATCGAGGAGCAGACCGGCGTTCCCTTCGACTATCAGCAGCTGTGCAAAAAGCTGGAGAGTCAGAACGAGCTCCAGCGCTTCGAGTGGGAGAAGTGGGACGTGGCGGCCAACACCAATTACTACCCCATCAACGGCGTGTCCCAGGCCCTCTACCGCATCTACCAGTCCCAGTACGGCGACCTGCCCATCTGGCACGAGACGGACAAGAAGGTCCGCAAGATCATGGAGAAGTGCGTGGAGCAGCGCATCAACAACTACCCCCTGACCCGCCACCGTGTCATCGCGTGGAGCTGTGCGCCGCTGTACTACTCCAACTGGTGTACCTGGGCATATAACTGCTGGGGTCTGAACACCGTCATAAACATGGACTCCCTCATGTTCGACATGACCCTCCGCACCGATAGCTACGAGCACACCCTGGAGGACATGGCCACCTACCACGAGTGGGCGCCTATGCGCCGCATGGCCGTGGGCGGTATGCACCACATCTTCGAGCTGTGGGAGAACATGGAGCGCTTCCACTGCGACATGGTCATGATGTACGACCAGCTGCTGTGCAAGGGTATGCAGGGCGTTCACGGCCTGTTCGAGGACGAGTTCCGCGCCCGCAACATCCACGCCATTTGGATGCCCCACGCCCTGCCTGACAAGAGAAACGTCTCCCGCGCCGAGATCCGCAGCATCATCAACGACTACATGACCACCGTCATGCAGGAAGAGCCGCTGGACCCCTCTCTGCTGGAGTTCGACGATTCCATGAGCTGGTAAAAGGAGGAGCGGAAAATGAAAACTGTGTTCAAAATTCTCAAGAAGATCATCCTCATCGGCCTGGGTGTCTACGCCGCCCTGTTCGCCGTGTTCTTCTTCGACCTGGACGGCAAAGCCCTGTTCTACGGTGTCGAGCCCTTCCTGTGCCGCCACTACGACCGCATGGAGCGCCGCGACCCGCTGAAGCAGAAGTACGACATGGACAAGCCCCGGTACGAGTACAACAAGTAAATTTAGATAGAGAGAGGGAAGCATCATGAAATATTACGGCGGCTGCGATGTGGGCTCTACCTACAC
>UMKX01004078.1_pt1 | contig 23787 bp, 10 predicted proteins | sample 1966471 | NCBI WGS metagenome assembly UMKX01 (sample SAMEA4836188, study PRJEB28245) | human gut metagenome | biome: gut microbiome; material: fecal sample | place: Denmark | collected 2008
TAACCGGACTCCCAGGCTGCACGGATATCTTCATATTCGGCTTGTGTATGTGCCACAGAAGCCAAGATGCCTTTTCCTGTAATATACTTACCAAACTGCATGGCACCCGGCAATTCGGGTGCAGCATCCCAACGCTTGATACAGCCCCACTTCTCTACAATAGGGATATATTCCTTTGGATCCGGGTCTTTTATGTTTTCAGGCATCTGGCCGCCTGCCATCTTCATGTTAAGGTAATGTCCTTCAAGATGAAGACCAAGTATCGGACTGTCAGGCTCTGCCATCAGCTTGGTACAGGTTTCGGCAGCCGCTTCAATCATCGGCACGGTAGATGAAGAAAGAGTTGGGAAAATACTGGTAGTACCGTGTTTCATGTGGGCGTTAACAGCTGTACGGAAAGCCTCTTCGGTACCTTCCATAAAGTCTCCGCCACCACCGCCATGAACGTGGATTTCCACACCGCCGGGAACTACATACATACCTTTGGCGTCAATCAGTTCAGCTCCGATAACAGCCAGGTCACAATTTGTTACTTCTAAAATTTTGTTGTCACGCATCAGGACCGAACCGTCCTTTAACCATCCCTGAGGGGTAAGTATCTTCGCGTTTATGATTTGGGTCAACATAATATAGTAATAAAATATTAAGATTTCTAAACAGCATATTAAATATGGGAACAAATTTAGCAACTTTTTCAGAGCTAACTGCAGATATCCCGAATTATTTTCTAACTATTTTAATATAAAAAGCCCCGCTTAATAAAATCAAGCGGGGCACAGATAGAGGGAATTTAAACAAATCTCTTTACTTACTCATTAAAACCAACTTACCTGATTTAAGTCCTTTACCGGTTGCGGTCAATGTTATTTCGCCCGGCTTATCGGTACTTTGGACAATGGCGGTCATCATTCCATTGAAAACTTTCATCTGTGGAAGATGGAAAAGCTCTATTGATGTAGGGTCGCCATTAGCTCCGGCACGATAAGTTCCTGCCCCTTTCACCGAATATTTGATAAGATGTTGAGCATCAGGGCACAAATTACCGTCCTTGTCTACTACTCTTACAGTTACAAATGACAAGTCCTTACCATCTGCCTTGATTTCGTTACGGTCGGCTACCAGTTCGATATGGTCGGGCTTGCCGGCAGTGTGAATTTCCTTTTCGGCAACTGCTTCTCCTTTGTCATTATAAGCCACTACTTTTACTGTTCCCGGTTCATACTTCGTATCCATCCACATCAGGCGATAACGTTGCTGGCGTTTAAAGTTGGCTGTAGATGCTGAATCAGCACTATTTTCAGGAGTAACGCTCAAGTCTTTAGTACGCTTACCCTGACTCTTACCGTTGATAAACACTTCTGCCGAAGGATAGTTGGTATAGACAAAAATCGGAGTAACTTCTCCTTCCCGTCCCGGCCATGTCCAATAAGGAAGGATATGAAGAGTCTCTTCATCCTTATTCCAATGGCTGCGGTAGAGATAGTAACGGTCTTTCGGCAGACCGGCAAGGTCAATGATGCCAAATAAAGAAGAGTGACTGGGCCAATCAGTATAATAAGGTGTCGGCTCGCCCAGATAATCAAAACCTGTCCATACAAATTCTCCGATAGCCCATGGTTTGTCATCATGCCAAATCCAGTCGTCTTCGGGCAAGTTAGACCATCCGCAGTGTTCCACATCGTATGATGAAGACTGATGGTCGTCATACTTCTTCATGGCCTGACGCGTCACAGGGAATTTATACACACCGCGAGAGCTGACAGTAGAAGCTGTCTCACTGCCCAAAACAATCTGTTGCGGCAGCTTCTTATAGTTTTCGGGATACTTGTGGGGACGATAATTGAATCCGGCTATGTCCATAGTAGCCGCCATATTATTGTTGACTACAGCATCTGGAGCATCCATACCCTGAGTGACCGGACGGGTCGGGTCTTCGCGATGACAGATATCCTGCAACATACGTGAAAGTTTAGGTCCGTTATTTCCATTCCATTGGTCGGGCACTTCATTACCGATACACCACATCACAACACTCGGATTGTTGCGATAGTGACGAATAAGATTTACCAGGTCTTTCTCAACCCACTCATCGAATATCTTGTGATAGCCATTCGCCATTTTTGCCGATTTCCATTCATCAAATGATTCCGGCATCAACATCATACCCATTTCATCACACGCCTCTACCAGTTCAGGAGCAGGCATATTGTGAGAAGTACGGATGGCGTTACAGCCCATATCCTTCAAGATACGGATTTGGCGGCGGATGGCCGCATCATTTACCGCTCCTCCCAAAGGACCTAAATCATGGTGATTACAAACGCCTTTGAATTTTGTCAGTTTACCATTCAGGAAGAAGCCCTTGTCAGGGATAATCTCCAATGTACGGATACCAAAACGAGTCGTATATTCATCCTTCAATGTCTCTCCATCGTATACTTTGGAAACTGCGGTATACAATGCCGGATTTTCAGGCGACCATAAAGAAGGACGGTACACAACAAAATTCTGATTAAAGAAATTCCCGTCCAGTTTATCTCCCGGTCTGTCATCCGAAGAAATTCTCTTTCCTTCGGGGTTCAGAATTTCAGTTACAATGCGGTAATTACCGACGTTTTTTCCTTCAGGCATCACTAAATCGGTCTTCACATTAACTCTTGCGAAACCGTCCTCTACAACGGGAGTTGTGATAACCGTTCCCCATGTGGGAATATGTACATCTTCTGTCACCACCAAATGTACATTGCGATACAATCCTGCCCCGGGATACCAGCGTGAAGATTCACGTTCGTTTTCCAGGCGGACTGCCAGTTCGTTTTTCTCTCCCGGTTTCAGATAAGGAGTGGCATCCACATAAAATGAATTATAGCCATAAGGCCAGTATCCTGCCTCTTGTCCGTTGATATATACACGGGCATGACTCATGGCACCGTCAAATATCAATGTAGCTTTCTTGCCTTTCTCAAAAGAAGGAGCATCAAAATTGAGGCGATACCACCCTGTTCCCACAAAAGGAAGCCCGCCGGTACGTCCGGCATGTTCCATTGCTTCTGTTTGTCCGTCCTGGGTAATTGCCATCTCCTGCTTATCATTATTTATACTGAATGGCCCGTAGATAGCCCAGTCGTGAGGGACGGTGACATTCTGCCACTTGGCATCATTAAATCCGGGCTTCGCAAAGTCTGCATTGTCTTCACGAGTGAACTTCCACCCTTTTTCAAAGGTCTGCTCGGTTCTTACCTGCGCTTGCATGAAAGCAAGGGAACAGATAGCTCCCAATGCGGCACATAAAAATCGTTTAGTATTCATAGTTTTTCTTATTTATTGATATGGTCTGTAACAACAAAAGTAATCTCTCCCGCCTTTATCAAGTCATCATGAGAAATAAGGTATTTGTTCACTTTCTTATTTCCTAATCTGATTTCCTTGATGTAATCTCCATGGCCTTCTTTTTTGATAACCAGTTTATCTTTACCCCAATATTCAGGGTCAAGTTTAATAGTTACCTCATCAAAAGTCGGAGTAGTTAATGTATATTCGGGTACACCGGGACAATCAGGATACAATCCCATCATGCTGAAGATAGCCCATGTAGACATAGTACCTGTATCATCATTTCCGGGAATACCGTCGGGGTTGGTAGTAAAGTGTTTGGCCAACAACTCTTTTACCAATTTCTGGGTACGCCATTCTTCGCCTTTGAAACGGCTGAATAAGTACGGATAAGCAATGTCGGGTTCGTTGGCGGGATCATAATTTCCTTCATCGAACACACTTTGCAGCTTATCTACAAACTTCTTGTCACCGCCCATCAATTTTGTCAGCCCTTTAATATCATGAGGAACAAAGAATGTGTAATTCCATGCATTTCCTTCATGGAAACCGGGACTGGGTGCAAAGTTTGCTCCTTCTTTGGGATCGAACGGTTCATAAAATCTGCCTTCCTTCGTAATGGGACGAAGAGTACCAAACTCTTTGCAGAAATAATTCTTATAACCCATGGAACGTTTGCGGAACAACTTGGCATCTTCTTTCTTTCCCAATTCTTCAGCCAAAGTAGACAACGCATAATCTGCCACATAATATTCCAGGGCATGTGAAACAGAATTATCATATTGGCTTTCCATCGGCACATATCCCTTTGCCATATAGTCATCATTATCCGGACGCATCAGGTTATCCTTACCCGGAGTAGTGGCAGACTTATACATTCCTTTATATGCCAAGTTGATGTCGAAGTCCTGAAGACCTTTCATCCAACTGTCCACGATAACCGGAATAGAAGGATCGCCTTCCATTGTCAGTGTCTCACGTCCGTAAAGTTCCCATTTGGGAAACCATCCATGTTCCTTATACATGCCGAGCATGGTATGAATCATATCCATCTGGCGCTCAGGATACACTAATGTCATCAGTTGGTGTACGTTGCGGTATGTATCCCACAATGAAAATACAGTATAACGGTTACGGTTGGTAGTCAGAATCTTATCACCTTCCATCTGCGGATATTGACCGCTAACGTCCTGAAGGATATTCGGATGAATAAGGGTATGATACATGGCTGTATAGAATACTCCTTTTTGTTCTTCAGTTCCGCCTTTGACTGTGACACGTGAAAGGTCATCATTCCACATCTTACGCGCTTCGGCACGCAGCTTGTCGAAGGTGGTTCCGAACGGTTGCTCCTTTTCCAGATTCAAACGTGCATTCTCAATGCTCACAAAGGATACCCCCATGCTGACTTCTATCGTTTCGCTCACTGTTGAGTCAAAAGTAAACCATGCACCGACATCGTCACCACTCATTTCCTTTGTATAGGAAGTGTAAAGTTTATACTTGCCTGCCGTGTCATCCCACTGTGCTTCCACACCCATCGGACGCATCATTTTCCAGTAGCCGCGCTTTGCCGGAACTTTATTAATGCGCATCACAAAATATATCGGGAATACAGCTTGCGGATTATAACAAAAAGTACCCAGCAATTTGGTTCCTTCAATCTCACGGTCATTGACAAAACGCACTGTAGCACCACTCTCGTTTGTCAATCCTTCACCCAAATTTAATAAGATATTGCTTTGTCCTGCCGGAAAAGTGAAACGTGCCATACTGGTGCGGGGAGTAGCAGTCACTTCGCACTTCACATTATACTTATCCAATACATTGGTATAATAGCCGGGAGTAGCCGATTCATTGCTGTACACACTTCCGTAAGTATTAAAATCAACATTCAGCTTTCCGGTGGTCGGCATCAGCAACAAAGAGCCTAATTCGGGGCAACCCACACCACTCAGGTTGACATGAGCAAATCCCGTCATATACTTATTATTAAACTCGTAAGGAGTAGACCACCAGGTACTATCCTTGTTAATCTTATTTTCGGGAACAGCCCCCAACACATTGAGAGGTGTGACCGACATCATTCCCTGCGGACAAAGCGCACCGGGATTAGTTGTCCCATAATTAGTAGTCCCCACAAAAGGATTTACATAATCGGCCGGTTCTTTTTGCGCCATTGCAGTCAGCAAAGAAAACAATGCGGCACCGGTCAAAATACTCAGTTTTCGTATCATAGTCATTTATTTAATTACAACTTCATCTGTAAACAAGAAGCCACCAAACTTGCCGGAAGTTGCCTGATAACGTACATAACGTCCCTTCGCATTACCTTCCCAACCAAAATTAGTAAAAGTTACCTTATCATCTTTCACTACTTTATGCTCGATGTGCTTCAATTCTGTAAAATCTTTACCATCATCGGATATAGAAATTATCACTTCGGCAGGCATAAATACCTCCGGTCCGCAGACCTGCATAAAGTCTGCACCGATAAAATGAAGTTCCGTTTCTTTTTCCAAATCAATCGTAATATCCATTCTTTTCTTGTCAATGAAACCTTGCCAACGCTTATCACCATAGGTCCATCCGCCACGGACACCATCGACCAAGGCCGTATCTCCCCCCGCAGCATATCCGGGATAATAAGCCGCATCAAGACCATAAGTCACTTTTTTCCCTACTGCCAAATGTTCCACCGGCTTATCAGCTCCGGGACGATTACCGATTTCGTTCTTAAGTTCAAAAGGATTATAACCGGATTTTTTCAATTCTTCCACTGCTTTTAAAGCCCGTACATGGAAGTCTTCATAATTCTTCTTTGACGGTGCACTCCAGGCCACTTCCGCCAATGCAAGAACACGGGGATAAATCATCATTTCAGCATGCTCGGGTGTCGGAATATATTCTGTAAACAGATTTGCCTGCACGCCATACACCAGTCCCACCTTTTCGGCACTTAATGTATCAGGAACGGGATTGAACGAATAGACTTTGGATAAAGGCAGATAGCCTCCGATAGCCTCGGGCTGCGAATCCGGTGCATCTTGATAAGAATCAAAATAACAGAACTCACCCGGAGTCATAATAGCCTTATGACCGGATTCCACCGCTTTCATACCTCCTTCCGTTCCACGCCATGACATGACTGTAGCATTAGGCGCCAGTCCTCCTTCAAGAATTTCATCCCAGCCCAACAGTTTACGGTTATGGCCATTCAGAAATACTTCAATGCGATGAATCAAATAACTCTGCAATTCATTCACATCTTTCAGACCTTCTTTTTTCATCCGTGCCTGGCATAACTTACAAGTCGGCCAAGATGCTTTACCTGCCTCGTCTCCACCAATATGGATATATTCGGACGGGAATAATTCCATCACTTCCGTCAGTACATTTTCCAGAAACTCAAAAGTCTTTTCATTGCCCACACAGAAATCAGCCTGCTTATAGGGTTCATGTGTACAGGACAGTTCGGGATAAGCAGTCAATACTTCTTCCGAATGTGCCGGCATTTCTATTTCGGGAATGACAGTTATATAACGAGATTCGGCATAAGCTACCAATTCACGGATATCCTCTTTGGTGTAATAACCTCCATAAGCATTCTCACTACCTTCTTCACTGTATTGGCGACCATTGTTCCACCACTCTTTCCAGGTGGGGAATTCACGCCACGCAGCAAACTCAGTAAGACGGGGATATTTATCTATTTCAATACGCCATCCTGCCGCATCAGTCAGATGTAAATGGAGACGGTTCAGTTTGTAATAGGCAAAAGCATCAATCTGCTTCTTCACAAAATTCACATCAAAGAAATGACGGGAAACATCGAGCATCATACCACGATAGGCAAAGCGCGGCTCATCGGTAACGGTTCCTACCGGTAATTCCTTTTTTTCATTCACCATTTGCAGGAATGTCTGCACACCATAAAAAAGTCCCGCACCCGAAGCAGCCCGGATTTTCACCTGCTTCGGAGTTACTTCCAGCACATATCCTTCGGACGAAGTAATATCCGGCAAACGGTCTACTTGTTGAAGAATGACAACATTGTCGACTACTTCTTCCAAAGCAGCATCCAATTGAAAAGGAGAGCCGGCGATATAATCTGCCAGTCTCGTTTTATCCTCCTGAGGTGCATCTATCCATAATTTTGTTTGATCATTCAATTGAAAAGCACCCTTCTGCAAGTCTGCACTCAATGGAACGGGAATCACAGAAAGTGTCTCTTTCTGTTCCTTGGCGCAACCCGCCAGCAACAGGCTCACCGCCACACTTGCCAATAGTGTAAGTTTCCTCATTTTCTATTCTCTTTAATTCTATTTATTTCATTGGTACGAATACCCGGTTTCAATTCACCATTAATTATATAAGCATAAACTCCGTCAGCAACCAAAGCAGCTCCTGCACGTGCTCCCTGTTCATATTCGCCCAAAGAGTTCCATTCATCTTTTGCAGGATAATAAAGCAACAGATTCTTATTGAACTGATACCACTCCGCCGGATGTGACAGATATTCTTTTCCCGAATAAATGCCCTGCAAAGCTTTCAGGAATATATCCTTGTTGACACCGCCAATACATAAAATGGCTTCTTCTCCCCAAGGAACGGCTGCTCCACCTCCCAATGAAATGCTTTTTCCTTCTTTATCGACCGGAGTCGCTACCGAAGTCCATACTCTCGTCTCGGGCGAATATACATAACCGTCCACAGACAAGGTTGCTTCGCGCCCATCTGCTGCCGGGGCAAAGCCTCCCCAAACATAAAGTTTTCCCCCTTGTGCCGCGCACACCGGTTGAACTCTCGGCTCGCCGGGCACACCGGGCTCTTTCTGCCATCCTTTATCCATATTTGACAAATCAAGCGAATACATATCCGCAGAGGGAACACCATTAACGTTTCCTCCTACGATATAAAGCAAATCACCTATTAAAGCACCTGCCATATTATCGATAGTCATGGGTAAAGAAGGTAAAGTGTCAGTTACCAAGACGTCTTCTTGCAAAGATAAAAGAAATACATCAGATATACTACCATCAGCAGTAGTTCCTCCAACACAAATTAACCCTTTTTGTGTAGAAATAGTTACTCCATACGCCGATGCTACAGGCAAAAAGCCAACTTGCTTCCACCGGAAGGCTGTATCTGATGATAAAGGTGTAGCATAAACTTCATTATAAAAAACCTTTTTTCCGCCATCGGCAACAGGAATATCCGGGAAATTACATCCACCTGCCATTATTAAACGGTCTTTTGTTATTCCTGCATATAAAGCAGAAACTCCCTTGAGAAAAGCGGCATTCCCCGAAGGGAAGCCGTTCATTTTCTCAAGAGATATTTCAGCACCTGACGTATCAGTGTGGTGACATGCACTGCATACCAATAAGCCACCCACTAATACAGCCAGCAATTTTCCATATAGTTGTTTCTTCGTCACACAAGCTATGAATTAATCAGTTCAACGAAATCTCATCTACAAACAGGAAAGCAGGATTTCCTTTACCACCGTGCCAGGCAGGAATACTATGTTCCGTCAAAGCAGTCACTTTGACATAACGGGCTGTAACCGGTGAGAATGTCAAAGTATGGTTAAATACTCCGTTTTTGTCATCCTGCTTCATGGCCGGATATTTTTCCGAAGCAACTTCTTTAAAGTTCTGACCGTCTTCGGATACCGCTACAGAAAGAGCACGGGCATCAAATACCCAGTCACCCTTTTCTACACAGGTAGAAATAGAAGCACTTTGAATTTCGGTCGGTTCTTTCAGATCAATCACTGCCTCCATATCATTTTTATAGAAAGCAATCCAACGTCCTGTCTTGTAATTTCCATTACCTTTCAATCCATCTACCAAAGTGGGAGCACCGTTAAATTCATATTGTTTATTTACCGGTTGCAACATAGTAACAGGCTTCATGCTTGCCTTGTTGAAAGCTATATCCTCTTTCACAATGCGACTGTTTCCTGTAGGACGAACTGCCACAGCTTGGAAAGTACAGTTTTCTTTGAGTTTCAAAGGTTCTGTATACTGTGCCGATGCTGCGGTCGGTTCACTACCATCCAACGTGTAATAAATCGGACAATTATCAATAGTGGACAAAGTCACATCCAATGTTCCATCCTGCGGATTAGGAGTGAAAACAGCATTTACATCAAATACATGAGTAGCATAATTGTACTTATATACATCATATACATCTACCAATCCAGGCAAACGTTTCAAGAAGTCTTCATAATTCTTCTTCGCAGGCATTGTCCATTGCACTTCTGCCAAAGCAGCCATACGGGGCAATTCCATATATTCTACCTGACTGAAAGTAGGAATATATTCAGTCCACAAGTTAGCCTGTACACCTTTTATATACTTTTGTTCTTCAGGAGTGAGGGACTTAGGCATCGGTTCATAAGAATACACTCTTTCGATGGGCAGATAACCACCAATGGCCTCCGGCTCATTCTCAACATCTTTAGACTGATAGTAGTCAAAATACAGATAAGTATTCGGTGACATAATTACATCATGGTGCTGTTTGGCAGCCTCTATACCACCTGATTCGCCACGCCATGACATAACAGTTGAGTTAGGAGCCAATCCACCTTCCAAAATCTCGTCCCAGCCTATAATCTGACGACCTTTACCATTCAAGAACTTCTCTGCATGAGTAATAATGAAACTCTGTAAATAAGCCTCTGCAGAATGCTTCTTATCACCTTTTATACCCAATGCCTTGATACGTGCCTGACATTTCGGACAAGTCTTCCAACGCACTTTCGGACATTCGTCACCACCTACATGAATATATTCAGATGGGAAAATCTCAATGATTTCACCCAACACATCGTCAATAAACTTCAGTGTCTCATCATTTCCGGCACACAGTACATCATCCGATATACCCCATATTTTCCATACTTCATACGGACCGCCTGTACATCCCAATTCCGGATAAGCAGTCAAAGCAGCCTGCATGTGTCCCGGCATATCGATTTCGGGAATAACCGTAATGTGCCGGTCGGCAGCATAAGCTACGATTTCTTTTGCTTCTTCCTGAGTATAGAAACCACCATAAGGCTGACCGTCATATTTACCTGTATTATGTCCGATTACAGTCTCTGTTCTCTTTGAACCGATTTCTGTCAATTCGGGACGACTCTTAATTTCAATTCTCCATCCCTGATCATCAGAGATATGCCAGTGAAAACGATTGATATTATGCAAAGCCAACATATCAATAAAACGTTTTACCGAGTCAACCGGGAAGAAATGACGAGACACATCCAAATGTGCTCCACGATAAGAAAAACGGGGATAGTCACTGATTTCTACTGCAGGAAGGGCTATATCCATGCCTTGCACCACCGGAATAGACTTACGCAAAGTTTGGATACCATAAAATACTCCGGCTTCTGTCGGACCGGATATCACCACATTAGCATCCGTTACTTTTAATTGATAACCTTCAGGATTTTCCGAACTTCCCCCCAGTTGCAGAAGAATTCCCTTGCCTTCCGTACCGGCTTGTACGCTCAGGCTCTTTCCGGTCAAATCTTTGATATAACTTGCCAAAAACTCTGCATTCTTTTGCATCCTCTCATTACCTTCGGGATACATAATCTTTGTACCGTCCGACAAAATGAACGGAGCAGCCTGTTCCATTACCGAGATTTCCTGCGGTAACGGGATAACCTGATAATTTGCTTCTTTTACTTGTGTGCTGCAGGATACAAGCATTAAACCTGCCACAGACAGCCCTGCCAGGCTCATTAAATGTTTCATAATATATATAATTGATTAGTTAGTATCACTCAATTGATGGATACGAATATCCAATTTCCCATCTTTCATCAGTTCCTCCGAAGTAACTACCACTTTCTTCGTTTGTCCCGGCAACAGGTCGAAGAAATTATCAGAGAACCTTGCTCCCTGAAGAGAAGATACTGTCAAGGAATTGGAATCTGACTGCTTGGGGATTTCAATAAACACATCCCTTGCCAACTGTTTGGAAGACAGTGTTATCTCACACTTTCCATCCATTTGCTTTACCTTGTAGCGTATATCCGCCTTGGGCAAATCCTGGTCTTTGGCAAAATTGAAATAAAAAGTTTCTTCGGACAATACTTCTCCTTTCTTGTTTTTCAGTGTCATCAATAAGAAGGTATTCCTTGGATTAGGAGTCATTCCCTCGTACTTCTCCTTATGATATAAGGTAGAAGCATTAGCGGGCACTTCCCCTTTTATCTCTTTTTTCTTTAATACTTTTCCGTCAAAATCCATCAGACGCAACTGAAGGGTTACATCTTTATCGGCTTCCAGCTTGTCGGACATTACATAGATATTCAAATCATCCCCTTCTTTTATTGCATCTACCAATACCGGAGCGAAAGCCCTCTTTGCCTGATAGTGCATGGCTTTCCAGTTTCCATAATAATCGATGCTCGACCAAGAAACAACCGGCCAACTGTCATTCAACTGCCAATAAAGCGTACCCATACAATAAGGACGGTTGCGGCGATGGGCCTCCATTCCATGACGCATTCCTTGTCCTTGTAATACCAAGCCCAAATACACCAGTTGTTCAAAGTCTTCGGGAACTTTATAATACAGTCCCATGGTCTTTTTTATCAAGAAGTTACCGATAGATGCCTTCTGATGAGCATTCATCACTTCCGATTCCAATGCATAATCTTCGGGTGCAGCGAAAGTGGCAATGGTCTTCATTTCCGGGAATGCCTGAAAACCATACTCGCTCATAAAGCGTGGAATCTCGGTATCGAAACTCTCAAAAGGCTTCTGTCCATACCAAGTGCCCCAATTATGGCTGTCGGCTATCTTCCAACTTTCCGGACGCCCCCAGTTGGCTTCGTAAGGAGAGCCATGCATATAAAAACGATCCGGGTCAAGTTCCTGTACCTTGCGAGGCAGCAATTCACGGAACAGTTTGTCGTATCCTCGCTTCATACCTTCCATGATGGCAGGGTCGGTATATTTCTTGTCCCATCCCCAATAGCGCATTCCTTCATAGATTTCATTATTTCCACACCACATGGCCAAACTTGCATGATTGCGCAAACGCTTGATATTGTAGTCGGCTTCCGCCTCCACACGCTTCAAGAAAGCAGGATCCGACGGATAAGTGGTACAAGCAAAAATGAAATCTTGCCAAATCAGGATACCGTGTTCATCGGCTTCCTTATAAAAAGCATCATCCTCATACACACCGCCCCCCCATACACGAAGCATGTTCATATTGGCCTCTTTCACATCCTTGAATAATCGGTGATAGCGTTCAGGCGTGACATTGGGCAACAAAGCGTCATCGGGAATAAAGTTCGCTCCCTTAGCAAACATCGGTTTACCGTTTACCTCAAAATAGAAAGATTCACCTTGGGCATCTTTCTCCTTCACTACACGGATATTGCGTAGTCCGATACGTTCCTGCTTGGAAGCAATCACTTTGCCATCCACCTTTACCTGAGCTTCAAAATCATATAAAGCAGGTTCGCCCCAACCATTCGGCATCCAAAGATGAGGATTGCCGATTTCCATAGGTATATTGATTTCATTCGCACCCGGTTGCAGAGTCACTTCTTTCTGCTTCGTTGTCTTTTCACCGTCTTTATAGGAATAACTCACGGTCACTTCCGCCTTTTGAGGAGTAGAAGTGATATTATTTATTGCCAACTGATTCTCAACCTTCGCCAATTCCTCAGTTACCGATGCTTGACGCACATAATAATCCTCAATAGCTGCCACATCATAATAAACCAAATGTACGGGACGCCATATACCACTGGTAGTCAACCGAATGCCCCAATCCCATCCATAACTGTAAGGTGCTTTACGGGTATAGATGCTGACACGCTTGTCACTATGGTCATTGTCTGCCGGATAGTCGAATCCGTTTGTTTCCCATTGCGGTAATGCCTGTTTGATGGGTGAATGGAAATAAACCTGCAGACGGTTTTCCCCCTTTCGCAGTACCTCTTTCACAGGAAGCGTATAACCGACAAACATATTGTCTGTACGTTCCAATAAAGAACCGTTCAGATAAATATCAGCATAAGTATCCAGTCCTTCAAATTCAAGGACGGCTGCTTCACGTGCCAGTTGCTCGTCCGTCACATTAAAAGTAGTCCTATAAGTCCAGTCTTCATTTTCCACCCACTGCACTTTCTCTTCATTCTTTCCATAAAAAGGATTGGGAATCATGCCATGATTTATTAAATCCTGATGTACTGTTCCGGGAACTTTTGCAGGAAGCCACTCGCTTTTTCCGACCTGAGAGAATTCCCATCCTTTATTCAGGTTTATCTTCTCAGGCTCCTTATATTCCTCGGCACCTAATATCATCGGGATGCATCCCATCATCATTAACATTCGCAATTTTCTCATATCTTACATCTTTTTATCGTTCCAATGGGGAAGCACAAAGCTTCCCCTATCGTTATTTCACATCCGAACGGAACGTTGAAGCCGGCAACCCTGCACCATTCACCAAATTGGCACGAGTAAACGGTTGCCAACCATAACGCACTATTGTCGGCTCTTTTACTTTATCACTCCATACTTTTAACTCACCGTTCACAACGGCTGCTTTTGCCGGATAAAATATTTGATCGTCTCCGGACAGCTCAAAGGTACGAATTTCATTGTTATCTGATGCATGAAGACCCTCAGAATAATCAAAAGAAATATAAGCTGCCCCATTTTTAAAGGAAACAGACTTGAAAAGCGGTCCCGAAGGCACTACATTTTTATAATTATAAGTCTTGTTTAAAGCCCAAACAGCCAAACGTTCCCCTACTTCCTGCTTATGCGTAGGATGTACGTTCAAAGAGTCACCTTTATCTGAAGTCACTGCCATTCCCGTGTGGGGTATTTGTGTCAGGAAACGACGTTGGCTGTCACGAAACCAAGGCCATGACGGACGGTCAATACTTGATAACTGTACATAATAAAAAGGTAACTCATTATCTTCCCAATTCTTGCGCCAACTGTCCACTAATAATTTAAACAGCTTTTCGTGCGCCTCACGATTATGCGCATTCGATTCTCCCTGATACCAAATAATGCCTTTAATGGGGAATTGTTGCAAAGGAAGAATACCCGATTCATACAGATAACAAGGTTCATAGGGATGACGCTGCAACTTATCGGTTGACTTTTTAACATTGAGAGCAGCACGTCCACGCACCCAGTCTTGGATAAAATCATTTTTAGTCCAATTACGCAAAATAGCCGGGAAATGATATTCCAACGAACTGCGGTCTATCCATGCTTCAGTGGGTGAGCCACCGATGGCATTACAAATCAATCCGACAGGCACTTGCAAACTGTCCTGCAACATCTTACCGAAATAATAAGCCACAGCAGAAAAATTACCGGCTGTTTGCGGAGAGCAAACCGTCCACTCCGTATCCTTATAATATTGCAAATGATTCAATGAATCAAGAACGGAAGCATTCCATTCGACGGCATCCGTGCGCCAACGCGCTTTCATATCAAAAAGACGGATATTATCATTGGCAGCCTTAGCGACATCACGCTTGGCTGTTGCACTCCAGTTTAAATAGAATTCCATGTTGGACTGCCCGGAACAAAGCCAGACTTCCCCGGCCAATACATTACCGTAAGTCAGTTTTTGTTTACCCGAAGAAACAACCAATGTATAAGGGCCTCCCGCTTTTAAAGGCGAAAGAGTGACCGACCATTTACCATCCATACCCGTTACAACTTTTTGTTTCTGATGCGCAATGGATACAGTTATTCTATCACCGGCATTGGCAGTCCCCTGAATAGTCAACGGTTTTCCGTGTTGCAACACCATATTGTCTGTATACAACGGACTCATCCTCAATCCGCCGAAATCGCCGGTAATACCTTCATATACGGTCTTAGCCAGTATTTCAGCTCCTTCTACATTGGGATGAACAGCATCCGGCAACATAAACGGATAAGGGTACAACGGTGCATGGAAATCAATCAACTGAACACCGGCATATTTAGCAATATTCTCGATAGCCAATTGTATTTCATCATGCCAATCACGTGTACCAGACTCAAAACGGAGATGGCGATCGGCAATCGGGGTAAGACGCGCAATCAAGATACGGCATCTGGAATTAGCCACACGAAAAGAATCTATCAACGCCCTATAATCTTGAATAAAGAAATCACGATAATTAGGCCAATCCCGCGGATCTGTATCGTTAATACCCAAATGGATAACAACGATATCACCGGCAAAATCAATAGCTTTATGATATTCCTCCTGCTGCATATAAGGGCGATGACCTTTGTTCAACAAAGTAGCACCGGACTTTCCAAAGTTACCAACCACATAATCATCCCCCAGCATTTTCTGTAACTTCGCCGGATAAGCATTGGTTTCACGGTCGGGCAATGTATAACCATAAGTAATACTATTACCCACACAAGCAACTTTGATTTTTTTCTGTGCAAAAAGAGTAACACAGAAACAGAGACTTACAAAAAGTATCAGTATCTTTTTCATTTCTTGTTAACATAAGGTTTCACAATATCACGCCATAACAGGTAACCTTTTCCCAATAAATGCAGACCGTCATTGGTATATTGAGGATTCATCTTTCCGGTAGCTCCATCCACAAAGTGGCTATATAAATCAATATATGTAACCCTCTCCTTCTCTGCCAAAGGTTTCAGCAAATCGTTTATCTGCTTCACAACTTGCCAACGAGAGGTATGTCCGCCAAACATACCGTAACAATCATTGACAGGCAATACACTTTGCAAATATAATTCAGTTTTCGGAGATTCTGCCTTTATTTTCTTTACAATCATTTCGATTCTTGCAACAATTGTATCAGCCGATGTTCCTCTCGCTACGTCATTAATGCCTATTAAAAGAAATATTTTAGCCGGCTTTCCCTTTATAATAGGATCAAGACGATCGTATACTCCCATACAAATATCGCCACTGATTCCCCTGTTTTTCACATAAGTGTTTTGGAAAAGCTCACCCCACTCGCATCCGTTAGTTATGCTATTGCCCAAAAAGATAATATCTCTCGAAGTAACCGGAAGTTCTTCGAATAAAGTTGCACGTTGCTCATAGAATGTAGAATATTTGCGTTCCTGGGCAAATTGGGGCAGTGCAAGGAAAAGCCCCAATAAAAGTAAAGCAATGTTTTTCATTTTATAGTTGTTTTTCAGGTGAATAAATTAATCCTTCTACTGCTTTTTCACCATCCGGAGTAACAAAGACGGTAGTAAACATCCATTTGACAAGACGCGTTTCGTCCATTCCAAACTTACCTATCGGCAACTTCAGGAGTACTTTGTTCCAACCTTTATTTAAGTGAACAAGCAATGGAGGACGCACCACACAATTTTCATTTTCCAAAGGTACTTCATTACTTTTTACCCGGTGAGTAGCTGTCCACACAGGAGGCATTATTTCTTTATCATTAATCCATATTCGACTGCCTTTATAATCCCACTTTCCCTGTAATGGAGCCAGGTCCATCTCAGAACGGCTATAATTCTGAAACTCAGCCCACAGCCCCACTTCCTGGTCTTTTGGAGAATAAACCCATGTATAAGCATAGGAAGTATGATTTTCTTTAGGGTCTTTATAAAAGGCCGGTACCATTGTTCCCCAAACATGGCGCAGATAAATACCGGCACCAATAGCTTTGCGTGTTCCGTATGTTTTCCCTTCATACTCATAAGACTCCTTCAACTCCTGTTCCGGGGGGAATACTTTTGACAGGTCCCCACCGTTAGGAAAAGCATCAGTTATATTCCATTTGACATCAGTCTGTTTCACATAAGCAAAAGGATATCCTTTGAATGTATGTTCTTTATGCCATAACATACGATTTTCAAAATCAACAAATTCATGGAATATCTCTGTATCTTCGGCAGGAAGCATCGTTCCATTCCCATCGAAATATTCTGTTCCGCCACCTCTCCATGCACGTTCTGCAATGGCAAGCATACTGGGATAAAATCCGTTTTGAACAATCATATCTTCTTCTTTTGAAATCATCCGATCGTTCCATATTGCCAATATAGTACCGGCTATATCATCACTCCCTTCCACCTTATTATATATACGGCTGTTATACAGGGCAACCAAATCGGCAAATGTATCAAAGTGATTCAAATAATGAAATTTGGAATCAATGGCAGGAATCCCCGGTTGAGCCTTTCCACGATAGCTCCACAAGTGAGTCATATCTATTTCTCCCGGCTTATAATGCCAACCGGGATTCCAAGAAATCACCTTCTTTCCTTTTGAACGTACATAAGATACCATTTCGGGAACAAAATCAGGATTAGTAAATGCTACTTCATCGGTACCTATATGCAAATAAGGTACATCAAAAGTTTCACAAACTTCATCTATTAAGAGTTTCAAGATTTTCATACCTTCAGGACTCTGCATATCATGACGGAAAGTACGAATAAAAGCTGCACTATGCCCCGGCATATCTATCTCGGGAATCAACACGACTTGATGTTGCTTACAAAAGTCCACCAACTCACGTGCTTCCTCTAATGTATAGTACTTACCCGGCATACGGACTGTATTAATACTGTCATTCAGCATCGGGAATATCTTACTTTCCAAACGCCATGCCTGATTTTCAGTAAGATGCCAATGAAACACATTGATTTTAAAACGAGATAATATCTCTATTTCACGCTTTAATTCTTCCACTGAAATATAACTGCGACCTACATCCTGCATAAAGCCACGGATTCGGAAAGCCGGCCAGTCCACAATCTCACAACCGGCAAACAGACTTTTCTTTCCCTTTTTCTTTTCTAACTGACGAAGCGTTTGCAAGGCCCAATACACCCCACGTTCCGTAACAGCCTCTATCTTTATCAATTTCCCGGACACAGACAGTCGGTACGCCTCATCCGGATTTAACTTAACTCCATCAATAACCGGAAGAAGTTCTACTTTTATCTCTGCGGCAGCTTTATCCGCCAATTCTCCACCGGCATTCACAATAAAAGCCTCCCACTCCGACTTCAGAACCGGAGTAGAAAGCTTTACCTTTCCCATTGCAAACGACTTATCCGTTACTTTATAATTCTGTGGCATAGGAAGTAACGGATAAGCATTTGTCTGTGCCATAGTCATGGCACAGACAAATATCATACCTATGAGACAGGTTAATCTACATTTCATTTATTTAGTCTTGATAATATCCTTCAGTTTAATAGCCTGAAAAGTCATATGAGCTACACTACTTTCATATAATATACCTACTGTTTCTTTATCAATCATAGTCAGGCAAGAATATCCCCAGCCCCAACCGGCATCCAACAACAATTGATTTTCGGGCAACCAAGTCACTCCACCATCAAGACTTGCCTTAATTGTGATACTATGACGATTCTTCGTATCGTTCGGATTAGAGAACAACAGAATATCTTTACCCAGCACATTATCTTTGGCTTTCACACTAATCAAACTCGCCATACATACCGGTTCCTGCAAAGAGGTACGAGAAGACACGTGTTCTTTCCAAGTTTTACCCATATCGGTAGTAGTAGAAACTGCACGACTTCCACCACGATTATCACGCATATTCAGCATTAATACCCCCGGTTCTATTTCAGCAACTTGTGATTCTGTCGTATTGGTACGCGCCAATGAACTGATATGCCAAGTTTTTCCATGGTCTTTACTATAGATAATACCTGCATTGGGAATTCTATCACTTCCGATATACTGGCTGGCAAATACCAACGTACCATCATCCATCGATATACCTCTACCCGGACCTTGCAACAAGAAATACCAAGAAGGATCTTTTACCTGTTCCGTAATATTTATCGGTTCAGACCAGGTTTTACCATCATCGTCACTCTTCACCAACATAAGTTGTGCTGTGTGGTGCATATCCATTCCCGGTTGAGAATTCCACCAAGCACGTCCGTTACCCATTCCGTGTGTCCATGCTGCTATAATCCAGATAGTACCGGTTTTCCTATCCACCAAGATAGCAGGGTCTCCCACACCATTCTGAGCTTTTGGCAAACCTTCATGTTCGCCGAAAGACATCGGGATACGCATCTTTTCCCAAGTCTGTCCGCCGTCTGTACTTCTGCTCAACCCTATTTCTACATATTCTTGCAAGTCTGCGCTGTTGTTGTGGCGAACATCATATACACCAAGCAACGTACCTTTATTAGAAGTTGCCAATCCCGGAATACGATAAGCTGCTACCCCGTCATCGCCGGCATGACGAACACCAACTCCCATATAGTGGGTATCAGCTTTGCGCACAACCTTCACCGGAGCAGTCCGATTATCCATCGTTACTCCTGTCATTTCCACCGATACCTTTGCAAGTACAGAAGCTGTTGGTTTCATCTGCAAACTAACCCAAAAATAGTTCACACCCGGATACAGTTTCTGGTCTACTTTTAACACAACATCTCTTTTCGGAGCTTTCACTTCCGCTTTCAAAATAGAATAAGAAGGGTTAGCAGCCAATGTTTTACCCGGAGTATTACTTGGAATATAATCAACGGGAGCAAAATAAGTTTTTCCTTTTCTCTCAGAACTTTCTGTTCCGCCATAATAGAGTTTCACTGCCTCTATTTCATTCAGATTCACTTCTTTGCCGAAACTAAGTTTCACATCATTCAACACCTGACTTTGCGTAGCATCTATACGCAAATTAAACAGTTCATTGTCCTGCCGTTCAATCAATACCGGAATACGAGTTTCGCGCATTGCAACCGTATCCTGCTTTTGAGCACTCATCTGTAAAGGAGAGAGGAATAAAAGAATTCCTAACAACCAAGAAATTTGTTTCATAATATTATTATTTAATTATGCGGGTAAAAATAAAATATTTTATTGTAATATGAAAACAAAAAGGTGATTCTTTATCTTTTTATGATAAAAAACCACCTTTATTTTATTATTTAGGCAAGAAATACGGTCAATATCCCGGAGTTTGTTCCAAAGCAGGGTTATTTGTTAATGTATTCTTGTCGATTGGCCACAACAAACGTTGAGGGTAAGAATCATCTGCAGTAGTATACTCAAATACATATTCATCGCCAAAACGACGTAAATCATACCAACGTTTACCTTCGAACATAAATTCCTTATAACGTTCTCTCAATAAAACCTCATTGATACCGTCTTTATCACCTGCCATATTCGGATACCCCATTGTAGCCACATCATAATTAGCCTTATACGCACGGGCACGTATCAAATTGATTTCAGCTGTCGGATCTCCCCCGGTCAATGATTTAGCTTCAGCCAGCATCAATAATAAATCGGCATAACGATATACAGGAAAATCATCAGCAAAAAGTCTTTCTGAAGCTCCTGACGGAGTTGTTCCACGATATTTATAAGGGAAACATCCCACATAATCGTGTGGTGCATCCATTGTAAAGACAGCTTTCAACGTTCCTTGTTTTCTAGTGTCCAAGTTATCAAATTTATCGTATAACTCATTTCTAACAGGATAATACATATTACCATTGAAATTCAACTCAAACTGCCCATCTGTCTCCTTATCATAATAAAGACTCAATGTAGCTCTTTGAGGCACCAGATTATTTCTCCAACTACCGCCAAACAAATCGGTTTCGTTCTGTTTATTATGAATAGTAAAGATTATCTCCTTATTACCTTTATCGTCATAAGCAAACACATCTGTATAATTGGGCATCAAATCAAGAGTTTCTCTGGAGATATGGCTCTGAATATCGGTCAAGGCATTCTGAGCAACTGTAGCATCGGCACTTCCCCCTCCCATCCGGCGACCGGACCACAAATAAACCTCAGCCTTCAGCATCAGCGTTGCAGCTTTCGACCAAAATGTACGTGATTCACGAAAACTGTAATCTGTGCCAAAACTATCTTCCGAACTTTGAATATCCGCTTTAATCTTTTCCATTATTTCCGCAGCCGGACTGGCAGCCTTATCCAGTTTCCCTATTTCAAAACCTGTGCTCGGCTGGTCTGTCCAAACCACATCTCCCCATGAACGAAGCAAGTGGAAATAATAGAATGCTCTCAAGCCATACATCTGTCCCAAATAATAAGCTTTATCTGCCTCTTTCAACAAATTCGTATCAGCAGCTTTACTGATAAACAAATTTATCTGGTTGATATTACTATATAAACCTGCAAAGTTACTCAGACCCGGACGTTCCTGACTTAATATATTAGAAGTAATCTCCTCCACTTTATTACTCTCTCCTGTCCATCCGGTAGAAGGATTATAAATATCTGAACGCAATTCTCCTAAAACAAACATATTGAAAGAGTTCTCACGCAAACGACTGTGCACCCCATACACAAATGAAGTAAACTGTCCTTCACTCTCCCACATATTCTTATCGGTAATGCTACTTACCGGCTCCATATCCAAACATCCCGTCATTGTAAAAAGGGAAGCTGTCATAATGGCTAATGATATAATTTTATTTTTCATAAATCGTTATCTTCTTTTATTATAATAAACTTAGAATGATACAGAAGCACCTACCAACACAGTTCTTGGTGTAGGATAACGTCCGGCATCCACACCCGGATAAGTCAACGGGGCTTCAGGAGAAGAACCACTATAACCGGTAATATAGAACAAGTTCTGACCTGTGATATATACAGACGCATTTGTCATTCCCACCTTAGATATCCAGTTAACAGGTAATTTCCAATTCAAAGTTAATTCTCTTAAAGCCAGATAGTCCCCTTTTTCATAGAATCTGGAACTTCTATCATTAACAGAAGTAATATCACTGCCCTTGGTATCACGGTAGATATTCTTTTTATTAGTAGAATCATCATAATAAGATTTCGGCAGATCGGTATTTGTATTCTCTTCCGTCCAAGTCTTCAATCCTTCCTTTATTATATTTTTAAAACCAACAGACTGTCCCAAAGAGCGCATAGCCACCATATTCAAAATGGTATGTCCTAAAGCAAAATCAAATCGTCCATATAAAGATACATTCTTATAAGAAAGCGTGGTAGAGAAACCTCCTGTCCATTTAGGATAGATGTTACCTACCTTCACACGGTCCAACTGATCTATTTTATGATTTCCGTCCAAGTCCGCCCACAAAACATCACCCGGTTCAATGGGTTTGGTCAATCCATATTTCTTTTTATCAGCATCACTGACATTAGGACCATAAAGTCCGGCAATCATATCAATATAATTACCAGCCATGGTATTCACTTCATTCCAGTCACTAAGAATCTTCACTTGTTTATAGGCATAAATATCTCCCATGGTATGTCCTTCCTGATAACCGCCTACCCAAATAACCTGTTGTGTTTTAGGGTCGAAAACCTGAGTACCGCCCTGACGGTTGTTCTCATTTCCATTATAAGGAAGTTTAATAATCTTATTATGTACCAATGAAGCATTAAAAGAGAAATCCCAGTTAAAGCCCTTCGGATTACGAATCAAGCTCAAGTTACCTTCCACTTCAAAACCGGTATTACGGAGACTTCCCAAATTTGTTTTGAAAGAATCAAAACCGGTATAGCCCGGCAAATTAACATTAGTCAGCAAATCAGAAGTAGTACGGTTATAATAATCCAATATCAAGTTATAACGATTATCCAAGAATCCCAAATCCAACCCCAACTCAAAGGATTTACTCTTTTCCCATTTCAATTTAGAATTAATAACTCCTGTATTTAAAATACCTGTCGTTCCATTATAAGCAGTCTGCTTATCATAAATACCATATACATCATAATTACCAATACCATTTACATTACCATTGATACCATAGGAGATACGAGGTTTCACGGTAGATACTACTTTTGCCAGCTCGCTATCTTTAAAGAAAGCTTCTTCATGCACATTCCATCCGGCAGATACACCGGGGAAGAAGCCCCAACGGTTATCCGACAATTTAGAAATACCGTCATAACGCGCTACAGCAGTAAACAAATAACGACGTTCATAATCATAAGTCACACGTGCAAAACCAGAAGCAATACGATACCCCTGACGATATGAATAAGACCACATATTATCACGACCCGAAACATTCAATGTCGGTATCTGATCAAAAGGAGCACCATCGGCTGTACCTTTATATTGTAAATATTGATTTTCAAAGTACTCACCTCCCACCATAGCAGAAAGATTATGTTTTTCTTTAAAAGTATCAGTATATTCCAACTGCAAACTATGTTGTTGCTGAATAGTACGTGTATATTCAAAAGATGCTTTACGCTCCGTATTTTCATTCCAGTAATCACGGTATGCCTTATCAAACGTTTCTTTGGTATAATCAGAATAATACAAAGAACTGTTTTCTCTCAAATACAATTTATCTTTTATCAACTCAAGATCAGCACCGATATTCAATGTAGTGCGGCGAGTGTTATTTTGATTGGTCAGCTTATCAAGCCAATACAAAGGATTACCATCTCGTTTGCCATAACCAT
>UMKX01075835.1_pt1 | contig 23208 bp, 29 predicted proteins | sample 1966471 | NCBI WGS metagenome assembly UMKX01 (sample SAMEA4836188, study PRJEB28245) | human gut metagenome | biome: gut microbiome; material: fecal sample | place: Denmark | collected 2008
AAGGGTTCAAATCCCTTCTTCCGCGCCAATAGGAAACCCCCGGAAACCTTGTATTCACAAGGCTTCCGGGGGTTTTATGCTGGATGTCCCTGCGTAAAAGAACCGCTGACCCCATAGAGAGGGTTTCTCGACAAACTGAAACGACCTCCGGCTCAGGCAGCCGGAGGTCGTTTCTTCCGTAAAATCCAAGATATGCCCCATATCAGCAGCAGGCCGGTCAGACTGCCTGCTGTGTCCAGCAGTATGTCCTGCACCTGTGCGCCCCGCCCTGTGGCAAGCAGCTGGATACTCTCGTCGATCACCGCCACCGCCAGCGTGCAGAGCAGCGCATAGCTCCAGTGGAACAGCGCGGCGTCCTTACGCAGCAAAACGAGAGCGCCGGAAAGCACGCCCAGCGCGGCGTATTCGCAGAAATGCGCCAGCTTGCGTACCAAATGATCCGTCACGTTGCCCTCGCCCGTGAACAGCTCCAACACGGGCGTGATGAGCTGTCCGACCCAGCGGCTTTCCGCCGCAGAGCTGCGGGCGGGGATCATAGAATGCACCCAAATGAACAGCAGCCAAACGGCCAAAAGCAGCAGCAGAAATCGCCGTGTGCGGCGCACATTCCTCATGTTCCTCCTCCTGCGCGGTGCAGCATTCCCGTCGGCATCTCCGCGCCCTCTCATAAGAATACCCGCTTCGCGCCGCCGTTAAACCGCCCTGGCGGGGATTTACTGCGCCTCGTAATACAGCGAGAGCACCAAACTTCTCAGCGAAGCCTCGTCCACGTAAAACTCCACCAGCTTGCCCTCGCTGTTCACCGTCCCCTCCGGGGACATGACGCCCTGGAACGTGTAGCTCCGCGACGTCTCCAGCAGGGTAGACACATCCTTCCCGGACAGATCCGTGACCATATACGGCGTCAGCGTCTTATACAGGGTATTGGCCATGCCGCTGTCCTCCGCCACCAGCTCCTGCGCCTTCTTCATAAAGGCGGTCATATACGTCCGCTGCCGCCGCATACGGCTGGTGTTCTCGCCATCGCCCACGGACATCCGCCCGCGCAGATAGTGATACGCCTGCTCCCCGTCCAGCGTGATGGTCTCGCCCATCACCAGACTGGGGTCGCACTGCGAGAAATCGTCCTCGATGGTGACGGTCACGCCGCCCACCGCGTCGTTGATCAGCGACATCGAATCCATATTGAACGCCGCGTAGCCGTCGATAGTCACGCCGTACAGCAGCGCGGACACAGCCCGCACGGTGTTCTCGCAGCTGTCCTCCATGCCCGTACCCATGGAGTGTGACAGCGCCAGCTGCATCTGCTGCTGTTGGTTCAGCGGCTTGCCCTCCGTGTCCACGAAATCCACCATGCACATGGTGTCGCGGTTCAGCTGGAGTATGGCATAGCTCTGCTGCGCCTTGTCCACCACCACCAGCAGCAGCGTATCGGCCTGTCCGCCGAAATAGTTGGTGTAATACGCCACCTCTCCGTCGTGATCCACGCCCATCAGCAGGTACGATGCGATGTTCTTCCGCGGCGTATACGTCACGCCGTCCAGCGTCAGCGGCTGCAAGCCGCCGCTGCCCACCATATCCTCCACGGTTTTCCCGCCGCCCTGTCCGTCATCCTGCCGCTCCGATGACTGCCCGGTCACGAGAAGCACCACGCCCACGATAACGGCCAACGCGGCGGCCAGCACTATGTATAAGCCCTTTTTCTTCACAGCCGCTCCTTTTCCTTCGCCTCCGCCGCCAGCGCCTCGGCCAGCAGCCTGCTTCCCAGCTGGTCGATCCGATGCAGCACCGGCTCTCCCAGCTTCCTCTCGATGATGTCCCGTCCAGCGCCCAGCTCAGGCGGACGGCTCTCCAAATTGTGGCAGTCGCTGCCCAGCAGGTGCGCCTCGCCCCGCCGCAGCAGCTCCAAATACGGCTTCCGCTTGAACAGCGGCAGCAAGCACTCCGCGTTCAGCTGCACCAGCACCGGCAGCATCAGAATGCGCTCCAGAATGTCCCGGTTCTTTTGCAGCGGCAAAAACCGCTCCAAATGCGCCAGTATCACCTGATAGCCCAGGGTGATGCACAGCCGCGTCACCACGTCCAGCTCCGCGTCCGTCCACTGCTGGAACGGCATCTCCAGCAGCAGTATATTCGTCCCCTGGATGCACAGCGCGTCCAGGTCGTCCAGCTCCGGCAGTTCGAGGAAAAATGCCACCTCAGCTCCCAACAGGATCTGTGGCATGCCATCCTCCAGCCGCCGGGACAGATGCTCCCACGCCGCCGTCCGCCGCTCCAAAAAGGACTCTACGCTGCGCCGCCAGCCGTAAAAATGCGGTGTCGCCACGCATACGTCCACGCCCTGTGCGGTCATCTCCCGCAGCATGGCCAAGCTCATGTCCGTGTTCTTGCTGCCGTCGTCAATGCCCGGCAGGATGTGGCTGTGAAAATCAATGACCCGACTGCGGCCCATGGCGCGCACCCCTTTCTCTTTGTCAGAAGTGTGCGCGGGGAAACCGACAGGTCGGTTTCCCCGCGCCGTTTCTTGGGTTAGCTTAGGCAGCGCGACGCTTGCAGGCGACGGCCACACCGGCGAACATGACCACGCCCAGGCCCAGGATCAGCTCCACGGGCACATCGTTGGTCTTGGGGGCGGTGACGCCCGCGCCGGAAGCACCGGCGGTGGCAGTCCCGGCGCTGCTGCCGCCGGCGTTCTCAACCACGGCCACGGCGTTCGTACCGGCAGGAGCGGTGAAGGTCAGGGTGGTGCCGTTCAGGGACACGTTGGTGGCGGCGACCCAGCTTCTGCCAGCATCAAAGAATGCAGCGGCGCCGTTGGCCTGGGGAACCAGGCAGTACACGGACAGGGTGGCGTTGCTCATCACAGCGGGCAGCTCCACCGTCAACTGCGTCTCTCCGATCAGCGCGGTGAATTTAAAGGCAGTGACATTGTCGCCGCTGTTCACCTTGTTGTCGCCGATGTCGGTAACGGCGAGGGGCGCGGCATCAGTAGGACCAGTGATGCTGGCGCCCTTGGGGCTGCTGTTGGCCGCACTGGCCACAGCGACGGTCATGCATACCATGCACAGCGCCATGACAAGTGCCAGAAACTTTTTCATGATAAAGTTCCTCCTTTAAAAATATTTTCATAAAGGGCGCACTGTCTTCGAAACACAGTACGCTCGTTATGACGCATTAAGAGGCAGCCGAGTCGTCCACCAGCACGCCCAGGATGAGATACCGATAATAGGTCTCCCCGTTCATGCAGGTGGCCAATATGACCACCTTGTCCTCCGTGCCCGGGCGCAGGATGGACGGCAGATTAACGTGCTCGTTGCTCTGTCCGTACAGCTGCCCGAAATACTGGTTGAATACGGAGGCGTCGGTAAAATCGTGATAGTACAGGATGTGCGCGTCGTCAGAGGGTGTGCCGCCGATGACCCGGTATTTCAGCACCCGCTCCGGCAGGTAGATGTAGAAGTATTCCTCCGTCCCCGTCAGGTCTGCCGCCTCCATCCGGGACTGCAAGCCGCCGAACATGGTGCGGTCGGCCATGTTGTGGCCGTAGATCACCGTAACGGGGTCGTCGAACGTCTTGGTGTTGTACGTCCGCTCTGTATACAGACTGCCCGCCACCGCCTCGTTGCCGTCAATGTCGCGGCGCAGGTAGTACGCACCGTCGTCCTCCCGCTGGAGGATGGGGTAGTCCACATTCGTGCCCGGATACTCGATCCAGGCGTACACGTCCGGGTTGCGTGCCTGCCACGCGGCGAAGTCCACCGGCACGTCCACCGTCTTGCCCTGCTGCTCCTGAGCGGCGATGTCCCCGTTGGGGTCTTTGTCCAGGGGCTTGGCGTGCTGGGCGCGGCTGCTCAGAGCCACCACCAGCACCACCGCGCAGATGACGCACAGCACGGCGGCCACAATGGTGACCACCGATCTTTTGCCTTTGCTCTTGTTCTCGTTTTCGTTCATAGCTGTCAGTTATTCGAGGTGTAGTTGCTGTAATACCCGTACCGGGCGTACTTATAATAGTAGGGACTGTTTTCCATCTTCACCCGGTTCAGCACCGTGCCCAGCACCGGGCAGTTGATGCTCTTGAGCTGCATCAGGCTGGAGGATATGATGCGCCGGGGCGTCACGCCGCCCCGCACCACCAAAATCGCGCCGTCACAGTGGGCCGCGATCTGTAGGCCGTCGGCCACGCTGCCCAGCGGCGGCGTGTCCACCAGCACCACGTCGTACTCCTGCCCAAGCCTGTCCAGCAGCTGCTGGAAGCGGTCACTTTGCAGCAGCAGCGTGGGGTTGGCGATGGTGCGGAACGTGGGGATGATAAAGCCTGTATCCAGGTCGGTCTTGTAGGTCACGTCGTCCAGCGATGCGTTGCCCGCCAAATAGTGGGCCAGGCCCTGCGGGTTGCGCTCCTTGCTGTCCAGTGTGAACTGCCAGCGGACGTGCATCACGCTGCGGCGCAGATCCGCGTCCACCAGCACCACCTTCTTGCCGGACTCCGCCAGCATCCGCCACAGGTTGTAGCTCACGAAGCTCTTGCCCTCGTCCGGGGTGCTGCTGGTGATGAGTACCTTCTTATACTGGTCGCCGCAGAAGTTGAAGTTGATCCGCAGCCGGTTCAGGCCCTCCCGTGTGGAATAGGGCAGAGGGGTCTTATTGTTGATGGTTAAGGACTTCATTTCTTCCGCCGCTCCTTTGCTTGACTGCGCTTTCCGTCGGGCTTCATCCCGTCCTCGTCGCGGTTCGCGCTCTCCTCCGGGATCACCGCCAGCGGCATCAGGCCGAAGTACTTCTCCATGTCCTCCTCCGTGCGGATGGAGTCATTGCACAGATAGCGCACCACGTACACGCCGTAGGTCAGCACCGCCAGCAGCAGTGCGCCCAGCAGCGCGTTGCGGGTATAGCTCGGGCCGGCGCGGAGCGTGGGCACAACGGCCTCCTCCGCGATGTGCGGCTCGTTGCATTCCATCACCGCCGGCAGCCACGTCACGGCCAGCTCCGCCACCTCGTTGGAGATCTTGGCGGACAGCGCCGGGTCTTCGGTGGTGGCGGAGATTTCCAAAATGCGCGTGCCGTTCTTGTTGATGATCTTGATCTGCTCCCGCAGCCCCTTCACGGTGGTGTCGGTCAGCCGCAGGTTGTGGATCACGCTCTCCATCACCGGGCGGCTCAGCAGCAGCTCCTCGTAGTCCGCCGTCAGGTTCGTACCGATTTGCAGGTCGGACAGATTCACCACGGAGTCGTTGGACGCGGACACCACGTACAGCAGCGCGGATGCCTCGTATGTAGGCTTAATGAGAAAATAGGTCGCCGCGCCGGCTAAAATACCGCCGGCCAGCAGGGCGGCCAGGACGATCCATATCTTTTGCCGGAGCAGATGCAGCAGCTCCAGCAGGTCTATTTCCATTTCGCCCGATTGGGTCACTTTTTCCTGGTCCATGGGGTTTCTCCTCCTTGTGTAAACGAAAGGACGCTGTTCTCAGCACCGCCCCGGACGGCATCACACCGCCCGGCATGGGTTCTGACGACCAGCGTCCGGTCACGCGCACCACATCGCGGGTCAGCCGTCCCGACCCGTCGCAGCGCGCATTATTCGGTTTCTCCTGCCCGTGGCAAACGCCCCGTGCAAGGCTTCCCCCGAAACCCCTTTCGCCTTGTGTCAAACATCCATCCGACAACAATGCTATTTTGCGTTATAGTATCACACTGGTTATAAGAATGCAAGTGTTTTACAGCAAATTTTTCAATATTATTCCACAAAAATGTTAAGTATTTCCAGGTCGTCAGTACGACAAAAACGGCAGTTTTACCCGCCCAACGCGCCGGAAAACGTACAGCAGCACGCACAGTGTCAGGGGCAGACACGCGCCCAGCCAGCTGTACTGCGACTGGATCAGCAGGTTGAATAGGGCGTGAATTGTTACGGAAACGGCGAAAAGCCCGAAAATTCCCGGATAAAACAGCTCTTTTTGTTTCTTTAAGTAGGGCAGTCCCGCGCCAATGATCATAGTACACAGGGCGTGCAGCGGGCTGGCGGTCAGCCCTCGCAGGGCGGCCAAATACAGCGTCGCTGTCAGCGTGTTTTGCAAGAGGATGGTGGTGTTTTCTAAAACGGAAAAGCCGATGCCGACGGACATGGCCGCAGGCAGAATGTCCCTGCGGTCGTCGCTGAAAAAGACGGCAAACACCAGTATTGGCAAGGCTTTGAGGAGCTCCTCCGTCACCGGCGGGACGGCCTGTGAGAACTGTACCACGTCCAGGCCGGACAGGGGGTAGAGGAGGCTGTTGAGTTTATAGGCGACCAGCGCCGAGACCATACCCAGCAGCAGGAAGAACACCATCCGGCGGGAGCGGCGCTCCAGGATGGGGAGCATCAGCCCCAGCGGCAGGGCGATGCAAAGGAAGATCACACATACCATTTTTGTACACCTCTTTCCGCCGTGGGCAGCATGGCCACCACCAGCAGACTTGTCAGCAGCGTGGATGCCAGCGTCGCCGTGCCGGAGACACCGGGCATCAGCGTGACTATCTGACACAGGCCCAGCAGAAGGACCAGCGCGTTGTAGGGGCGCATGACGCGGATGATGCCCGTTTCCACATCCGGCAGCAGCAGGTGCTTCAGCGCGAAGAACAGCGTTGCGCCCATGGGGATGACCAGCAGGAGCAGGGGGAGGCTGGCCGCCGCACCCCAAAGGGTCACGCTCCAAATAGTCAGGCCCAGCACGGCCAGCGGCGCAAGCAGCGCCGTCAGGCGGTAGGGGCGGTACATCCGCTCACCGCCATCGGCCAAACGGTCGATAGCGCCGAAGTAGGACGAGAACAGGAAGAACCACATACCCACGCAGCCCAGGTAGCCCACATGGAAGCCTTCCGGGACAGCACCGTAGACCAGCAGCCAGCAGACCTCGAACAGAGCGCCCAGGAAGTAGCTGGCGGCGGCGAACAGCAGGATCTTGAAGAACAGCGGCTGCTTGCGGCGGGCGCACAGCGCGCCGCCCCAGACCAGCGCCGCCAGCGATGCGGCCAAACGAAGAATAATCATGCCGCGGCCTCCTTCTTGGCCTGCTTCTTGCTGATAATGGCCCACATCAGCGCCGTGCCGCCCACGCTGTCGGTGGAGCCGAGGTCGATATTATCCAACGCCTCGGATGTGGCGGTAGTGCCGCTGACGCAGGTGTCATCCTCTGCCGCGGCGGGAACGGTCAGCAGCAGCGCCATCGCAAGGGCGCACAAGGCGGTGAGCCAGTGTTTTATTTTCATGGTCTGCCTCTCCTAACATCGTTAATGGTATTGTCATCATATCACATTCCGCAAATGTACGTCAACGCGAATATGCCGCATTTTTGCGCTGAAAGCCATTGTGAAAGCGGCGGAGGTATGGTACAATAGCTGCAAAGTAGTTGTTGTATGGATCGCCGCCGGGCGTTTATTGCACGTGGACGGGGCGGATGCTTCGCCCGCAGGAGGCGAAAGGGAGGACTGACCGTGGAATTTTGGAAGATGAACGGCGCGGGCAACGATTTTATCGTCATGGACGACCGGCAGGACCGCGTATCGGAGGATCGCTGGCCGGACGTGGCCAGGACGCTGTGTGAGCGGCATCTGTCCATCGGCGCGGACGGCCTGATGGTGGTGAAAAAGCCCGCCTGCGGCGGCGATTACAAAATGCTGTTTTTCAACTCCGACGGCTCAATGGGAGAGATGTGCGGCAACGGGGCGCGGTGCATCTGCCGCTACGGCTTTGAAAACGGGCTGGCGGGCGAGGTGCAGCGGGTGGAGACCACGGCGGGCCTTGTGACCGGGTGGCGTATCGATCGGCAGCAGTACCGGGTGCGGCTCAATGACCCGTGCCATATCCGCCTGCGCGGCACGGCGGAGGTGGACGGCGCGGTGTACGACTGCGCCTATATGGAGCTGGGCGACCCCGGTATCCCCCACGCGGCTGTGCCTATGGAGGGGCTGCGGCAGTATGACACCCAGGCGCTGCGTGCGCTGGGCCGCAAGCTGCGGCACTATCGGGACTTCCCCAAGGGCGCGAATGTGAATTTCTACCAGCTTATCGGCCCTGACCACATCTATGAGCGGACGTATGAGCGGGGCGTGGAGGATTTTACCTACGCCTGCGGTACGGGCACGGGCTCGGTGGTCACGGCGCTGACGCTGCTGGGGCAGGTGTCCGGCCAAAACGTCCGGGTGGACATGACCGGCGGCACGCTGTCCATCGATGTGGTACGCCGGGAGGACGGCGGCGTGTCCGACCTGTTTCTCACCGGGCCGACCAACGTCGTCTGCAAGGGGTGTATCACCGATGAGAACCTGTAATAGCAGAATACGGAAGGAGGGACGCCCTGCGGCGTCCCTCTCCAGGCTGTCGAAAAAGCCTCCGGCTTTTTTCGACAGCCTGAAATAATGTCGTTATTTTTGTGCCGCCTTGCGGCACGAAAATAGTCGCTTCGCTCCACGCACGCCTTGCAGGGCAAGGCTTTGCGCGACATTTGATCTAATTCGAGGCGGGCTTTGCCCCCTCGAACTCCCCCTGCGTAAAAGAACCGCTGACCCCATAGAAAGAGGGTATCGACAAGCTGAGGAGGGACGCCCTGCGGCGTCCCTCCTGTTTTTGCGTCCGCTGTGTCAGCGCACCAGCTTGCGCCCGGCGGCGTATTCGGCGTTGATGTCCGCCAGCTCCTTTTCGCCGTCGATATAGGGCTGGTAGATGGTATCAATGCGCCCGCCGCCAGCGTTGCCGCAGCCGTTGCAGCCGTCACAGGGCGAACCGCAGGCGTTGAGACTGCGGCGGACAATCTCCTCCCGCTGGGCGCGGGTGGTGTCCTTGATCAGCAGGGAGAACATGGCCTCACCTCCTATCCGGCCATGGAGAGCATATTCTCCAGGAAGATGCCGTAGCCCCGGGTGGGGTCGTTCAGCAGCACGTGGGTCACAGCGCCCACGATGCGGCCATCTTGCAGAATGGGGCTGCCGCTCATGCCCTGCACGATGCCGCCGGTGGTATCCAGCAGCCGCTGGTCGGTGATGTGCAGCAGCATATTGCGGGTGGCCGCGCCGTCGCCGTAGACCCGGACGATGTCCACCGTGTATTCCGCCGTGTCGTCACCATGGACGGTGGCGAGAATGGTGGCGCGTCCCGTTTTGACCTGGCTGGGCGAGGCCACCGGCACAGGTGTGCCGCCGGACAGGAAGTCCGCGTCCATCACCGTGCCGAAGATGCCGCCGTCGCTGTTGACGGTGACAGTGCCCACGTCACGCTGGACGGAGAAGTCGCCCTTCAGCTCACCGGGGTCGCCCTTCACGCCCTTTTTCACCGCCTTTACCGCCGTCTCCATGATCGAGCCGGAGGACAGGGGCATGAGCTGGGCCGTGTCCACATCGGTGATGCCGTGGCCCAGCGCGCCGTACTGCCCCGTGGCGGGGTCATAATAGGTCAGCGTGCCGATGCCCGCCATGCTGTCCCGTATCCATGCGCCCAGCTGCCACGTGCCGTCATCGGTCTGCACGGGGCAGGCGGTCATGGACAACGTCCGCTGTCCGCGGTGTACCGACAGTGCCAGCGGCTCACCGGCGGCGGCTTGCAGCAGCTCCTGCACCTGTTCCGTGGAGGAGATGCGCTGGCCGTCCATGGCGGTGATGATGTCGCCCTCCCGCAGGCCGCATTGGCGGGCCGGACAATCACCATTCTCCGCCAGGCCCACCACCAGCACGCCATCGGCAAAGAGCTTGATGCCCACCGCTTTTCCCAAGGGGATCACGGTCTTCTCCTCTGCGGGGGAGGCCCAGGCCTGCTGCCAGCACAGTGAGAGCGCGAATACGGCGGCCAGCAGCCATCCGGCGCTGCGCCGCAGGATCGGGGTCTTGCGCGTTTCATACAAGCTACTCACCCCTCGTTTTCATTTGTTTTGTCGCCGCGACAGCCTTACTTTGTGCAGAGAATGCCCGGCGCATGAAATGAAAAAGCAGGTCGAATTGGAAAATGGCGCAGTGAAGCGGTCAGCGCGGCGATGGAAAATTTTGCAGACATGAAAAGCGCCTGCCGTCGGCAGGCGCTCAGGCTGTCGAAAAAGCCTTTGGCTCTTTCGACAGCCTGAGCCGGCGCAGGCAATTCCTGCGCCGACTCTTTGCTATACTCACCTGATCGCCTCGCCAAGCACCTGACGCAGCCTTCCATGCGGACGGAGGCCTCTGCGTTCTTCATGGGAAGTGTATATCGTTTGTCGCTGCTCTTGCACATAGAAAAACTCCTCGCGTCATCCGCGAGGAGTCTGGAGCTTGTGGCCGGATTCGAACCGGCGACCTGCTCATTACGAGTGAGCTGCTCTGCCAGCTGAGCCACACAAGCAGGGAAACACTATCGCGTACTATACCACACTTTCCCTGCCGCGTCAAGACACTTTTCCCGCACAAAAAGGGAATACAGGAAAAAATAGCTTGACATCCCGCGGAATTTTGGTATAATGGTCTACGCTGTTTGTCAGCAAAAGTGAATATGCAGTGGTATCGAAGAGGTCATAACGAGCACGACTGGAAATCGTGTTGTCGTCAAAAGCGGCACGAGGGTTCGAATCCCTCCCACTGCGCCAGTGAAAAACCCTGTAACCATGCCGGTTACAGGGTTTTCTTCTGCGTCAAAATGGGGATTTGACCATGATTTTGACCACAAACGTGGTTACTGACCCTGTTTTTCCTCGCCTTTGGCGAGTCCTCTAAAACGCTCCTGTATACCACCCACCACCTCGCGTTGCCGCTTGTCCGAAGGATGGGCGTACACGTCAAGCGTCATCGCTGCCGTGGTGTGGCCCAGCATGTCCTGCAGGGATTTCACATCCGAGCCGCTGGCGATCGCAACGGTGGCCAAGGTGTGCCGCAGGTCGTGGGGGCGCAAATCCGGACGGCCAATTTTTTCGGCAATTCTTTTGAAGTGCTTGTAAAATGTCATCGGGACTATATACCGGCCAAGGTCGTTTGTGAAAACCAAGTTCCACTCGTTGTCCCACAATTCGCCAGCCAGCTTCGCGTTTTCTTCCTGCCGTTTTTTCTCATTTTCCAAGCAGGTTACCGCATCTTCTGTCAAGTAAACGGTGCGTGTCTTCTTCGTTTTTGTCGCATTTTTGATGAAGTATGTACCGCTCTTCTGGCGGTCTTTCTGGAGCTGCTGCTCAATGGAAATGCACCCGCCTTTGAGGTCCACCTTGTCCCATGTGAGTCCAAGACATTCGCCCTCGCGTAAACCGGTGTAAAGGCAAAACGCGTAAGCGTTTTTGAACTCCGAGTCCGCTTCGATGGCCTTCAGAAATGCCGGGATTTCACCGTCGAGCAACGGAGTAATTTTATGTTTTTTGCACTTTTCAATGTCTAAATTTTCGCAGGGATTTTTGACAATGATACCCTTCTTAATGGCATAAGCTAAAGCCGTATGGAGCACCGTGATGACGTTCTTGACGGTCTTCGGGGAGAGTTTTTTCTTTGACAGCGTTTCTGCCATATCTTCGATGTCTCCCGGCTGCAAGCTCTGCACACGAATCCCGCCCAAATTAGGGTTGATATGATTTTTGATAATCCCGATATAACTCGCAACGGTCAGCGGTTCCCGCTTCGTTTTGATTCTTTTCTCGAACCACTCATTTACGCACTCCGCAACCGTTGTTGTGCTATTATCGCAGTAGGAGCCCTGTTTGACTTCGTAGAGGAAGGCGATGGCTTTGTCCATTGCCTCCTTTTTTGTTGCACCATAGAAGCTCTTGTATTTCCTTTTGCCATCGCTGCCGAACCGCCGCGTATCAAGGGCGCGAGCCTCATAACGACCGTCTTTCCGTTCGAAAGCACTAATACCGTCTCTGTCAGAACACTTTTTGTTCATAGTCCTTCATCCTTTCCAAAAAAATGTATTCAAACATACGGCATCGCAGCCAAGGTGCTAAGGGGAAAATCAATATTGGAAAGGGTTGTTTTTTTAATATCAATATCTAATGGTGGGATAGGGATGAAGGGATGGGATAAAAATTAGATTTTTTCGCTTTCTTCCGGCCTTTCGAACCCGGTCTCTTGTTGTGCAGTAAGTTTCATTGCTCGTAACAGTCTATCTTCTGGCTCAATGACTATTGAAGATAATACTTTGCCGCATTCAGCATCAGTAACTGATATACTCGCAATATATGTTAGTAATTCACAGATTCGATTCTCCAACGTGACTTTTTCCGCCTTGACATTGCCGTTCCATCGGTTTCGGCTGAATACTTCAAAACGCGGAGACGTTGACTTAATGTTCGCGCATTGTTTCTTGAATGCTACCTCAGCATCAGCAAGGCCACAGTAGTAATGGAACAGTCTTTCAATTGCCGTTCCGCTAAACACTTCATAGAATTTTGCGGAGCTGGTAATATCCTCGGCAGATGTAGTTCTCTCATAAGCACTATGGAGCGCTTCAATCGCATCCAAAGTCAGTCCAGTGTACTCGGCAATCATTGCTTTTTTATCTGCAATCGGCGTGGGTGCCTCAACCATCCCCACCAAGTAATCAATAGAGATTTGATAACTCTTTGCAATCCTTGCTAAATATTCACCACTGGGAACGACTTTCCCTTGACGCCACTTCGCAATTATCGCCGCCGAAACATTGAGCCTTGCGGCTGCCGTTGCTGCCGTTTCATGGTGTTGTCTCATCAAAGATTCAAATCTTTCTCCAAAAGTCTTCGCAACTTGAGGCGTACTTACCACTCCAGCCATTCATAGAACCTCCTCACTGATTCTTTAGCATTATTATAATCTCAATACTAACGATTGTCAAGAAAAGAATACGCGTTATGAATAAATGCATATTGACACAAACGCATTATCATGTTATGATGCAATCAGATAAGGCGTTTCACCTGTGGCCGAACTATATTATTATGCTTAGGAGGATTATTTATGGAACGGCGTACCATCTCTGTTGCCGAAACTGCTATAGTTCTCGGTGTGTCAAGACCCACTGTATATAAGATGATACAGGAGGGCGGTTTTCCAGCCGTAAAGCTCCGGCGCAGGACTGTTATCCCTATCGTCGAACTTGATGAGTGGATACGGGCACAGAGTCAAAAGGCTCTTTGCGCCACCAACTAATTCCCTCTCCAGTAACGTATAGGCGGATCAAAGATCCGCCGATACCCTCCCCCTTTACTAACAGGGGGGTTCTGCGTACAAAAGGTAATTAGAATCGAAAGGAATATAGATATACAAAGGAGATTATATTATGGACGAAATCAGCAACTACGTGCATATTGACCACATTTCTTTCCGCAAAGAAGGTTTGACGCCTCATGAGGCTGCCACCGAGATAGGATTGAACCATCATTGGCCATTTGAGAAATGCATAAACCCATTGCCTTCTTTTTATGAAGAAGCGTGTGGCTTTGACAATATCATAATTTGCCACCACGGACTTGACCAAAAAGGTGTGGCTATAACCTTTTCGGGTAAAGGATGTAGCACCTTCGAGCGAGAGTCTCCCATCGGCTGGGAGGCGTTGCGAAAAATCGCCATTGCGCCCGATGCCCATACAACTCGTCTCGATATTGCCTATGACGATTTCACCGGAATTCTTGATATTAGGAAACTCAAGGAATTGCGAGACAGTGGGCGGTACACATCACTTTTGCGAGTCAACAGTGAGATTCGTTCCAGCAAAAAAATCGAAGACGGCCTCACTGTTTCTTTTGGCTCATCAAAGAGTAATGTGTATATTCGGTTTTACGATAAGGCAGCGGAACAGAAGATGCCTGAAAAACATTGGGTGCGGGCGGAAATTCAGCTCCGCAACGAAAACGCTGACAATGCACTGCGGGCAGGGTTCTCCTTAGATATCTTAGATGTACTGTTTGCCTCCCTCATGGACAAGTATCTTCGCTTTAAAGACAAAAGCCTGACGGATTCGAATCCATCAAGGTGGTCTCTTGCTGCTTTTTGGGAGAACTTTGTTCTTATCGCCCAGCCCATTCGCCTGACAAGGCCTAAGGACTCCGCCGGTTGCGACCCGGACAGTCGCATCAAGAATTTCATAAATATCGCATGTAGCCTTGCCGGAAATATCGGATGGCCTCGCACTTTTAATCTTCTCTGCGAGGCTGCCAAAGGAAAAACCGGCACATCATATCACTGGCTGAAAGAAGATGAGAACTTTCACCCCGCTTTCTTTGGCTGCAGGTCGCTTTCCAACATCGAATTGTGTAAAGAATACAGCAGCACCTGAATTAACGCTTTCATTGTAGCTCTTTGCCCCCCAGCTCCCGCTGTGCCGCACCACAAGGGGGTCAGGCAGGGCACAGCACGTCCCGTACTTACCACGCCCTACCTGAGCCCCCATACGGATGCACCCCCGCACGCCGCTGATCACCGCCGCGCAGGGGAAGTGCTTCGCGTGCCTGAGGCTTCATCTAATCTGAACAGCTTTTTGCGGTGAGGTCGATAGCGAAATCTATAAATGAAAATAGAAGGCAAAAACAGGAAGGAGTTCCACTCCTTCCTGTTTTTGTCTGAGAGTTTTCTGCAAAGCATCAACTGTCCCTTAGAGCTTTTCTGAGCCATACTGCGAGGGCCAGTAGGACAAGGAGCATATGGGTAGCCCACGCTTATCCACCCGTCTGAGCCCCTGTACGGGCGCAAAGCGTGTACCTCGTGAATAGGTGCTACTTGCAGCAGTCATCGCAAAGAGCACGAATGTCACTTATCACATCATCCCAAACAATACCTGCTGCATAATTGTTTTTTCCTTGGTATCTTTCCCATTGTTCCCGCATCAGGGGGCTTATTCGGATTTCATCAAGCGTTCGCTCATATAGTGCCAGTGCCTGCTCACTGCCTCGTTTGCGGGCAGTCGCAGTAAGGGCTGCCGCAAGGGTGGCTTTGTCAATCTCCAGTCCTGTATCCTGCAGAACATACAAATCGTAAAAATCGCGCAGCCGCGTATTCAGAACCGAGCGCGACAATACCGTTTCTATCTTTTCCGCCAGCACCGTTTCAAGGTTATACACCCAAAGAGTGATATACCTCTCTTCAAACATCAACTTGTATTGATAGTTGACAGCGGCTGGCGTAATCGCGTCTCCCGTGGATATATCGATTTTCAGCGGTATTCGAGTTGCGTCTAAAAACGCATTGAGGGAAATACGGACACCGCTATACTCCGCATCATCCATAATCGTCCCAAAATCATTGATTTCAAAGCGGATATTGTCATCAACAGGCACAGCAATGATTTCTTCAACCATTGCTTTTGCGGCTATCGTATCCAGCGGCATATTGCGAATACTCGTATCAATATCCATAGTGGCGCGGTTTTCAAGGCCCACCATGGCAGATACAAGCATCCCGCCCTTTAAGATGAAATTATCCCTATGCTCCGACAGAGATACTCGCTCTAAGAATCGTTCCATACCATAATTGCGTATCAGTAGTTGTGCCTTGGCACTATCTCCTCGTGCCATGTTTCGGACTTTGTCCTTAAGCTGCCGTGAAGTCTTAATCATCAGAACAACACCCCCATCACCTCGTTCACTTGTTTTTCCATTCGCATGACCGATGCATAATGGCTTAAGTTGACAAGATTTTTGTCTTTCTTTTTCATATATTCCCTTATTGCATAGTTGAATGCTGCGCTGTCCATGTCTGACCGCTTGCGGATTATATCGCAAATCGTCCGCTCCATATCATAAGCATGGACAAAATGGCCGCCATTTGAAGAAATCAGACAGATACCCATGGCATACCAGTCCGCTTTTGTATAATAGACCTTTACACCCTTTTCCACCAATCCTCTGCTGTTGTAATTTGCCGCAACAGTAACAGAAAACGGCAGCGGCTCCTTCTCGGCGAGGTTGTGCAGATATAGCGCCGCTTCATGTGAGAAGACTGCTTTTGGGAACTGCGCTTGCAGCAGGTACATCTCATCCGGGAACACATCGGGAGACACATAAACACCGTGTGCGACCTTTTCCAGCCCTCTTTCCTTTATATACCGATAGAAAGCGTCTTTCGTGACACCGGCAGCCAAAACATCGGAGGTTTTCAGAACGCCTTGGTTTTCAAGAGACAGTTTTTCGATTACATCGTTTTTCAAGCCTATCACCAACTTTCACGCTGATATTATACGGCAAAACCAGCGTGAAAGTCAACTGCATAATGCTTTTTTGCATCGAGAGTTTTATTCACAGCACACCGGCTATGCTTTGAAACGTTTCTTGCGCCCTCGACACAGTCGGAAGGCGCATACCTTAGCTTGCCACGCCCCAACTGACTCCCCATGCGGATGCATCTCCGTACGCCGCTGATCGCCGCCACGCAGGGGAAGTGCTTCGCGTGCCTGAGGCTAAACCAACATCTCGCTTCGCATAAAAAACAGCCACCTGCTTCTCCGGCAGGTGGCTTTACTTTTCATTTGAGACCTCTACAGGGTCAGAAACACTTTCGATAACGACCGAATTGCCACCGCCATCCGCGTCCGCTGCATATACGGACGTTGGGAGCAATCCGACCACCATCACCAGCGTCAGCAACATAGCTACTACGCCACGCAGCTTCTTGTGTTTCATGGTTTTTGAAATCTCCTTTCAAAAATTTTTGAAGATTAACCGGCCTTCCTACCTTTACATGAATATGATATTTTGCCAAGTTCGAGATGCAAAAAAGGCAGGAGACCGACGCTCTCCATAATCCCATAGTAGCATATTCGATTATATTGTCAACACATCCGGAGACACAAATTTCTAAACACAACGAATTTGTCAAATAGTTCATGGGCAAGAAGAAGGCAGCGGCTTTTTGCCGCTGCCTTCTTGAATTACCGTTATTAGTTAGCCACCGTAGTAAACGAAGATTTCATGATAGCCCGCAGATGCATTCCAGCGAACAACACAGTTGATACCAACATACCATCCCTCAATTTCGGGATACCATTCACCGTTGCGCTCAAGAGCACTCTTAACATAGTCAACTTTCTGTTTGATTGCGGACTCAACCCATTCCTGATTCCAGCAGGACTCAGGGCAATCGCGTTCCAGATAGATGGGAGGGAAATAACTTCTGCAAGCAGAGTCTACAGTAAAGCCATAACCCTCTGCATAAGAGTTACCAACGGACATTGCAGCCGCACAGTCGATGTCAGCCTTAGTCGGCTTTGTGGGCTTGGTGGGCTCGGTGGGAGTAGTAGAACCACCACCAGTGGAACCGCTGTTGTCGTCAGAGGGCTTGCTGGGAGTAGTGCTGCCACCGTTGTTGCCGGTGTTGCCGGTGTTACCGCCGGAGGGCTGGTCAGGCGTGGTAGTCTGCTTGTTGTTCTGGTAGTAGGCCCAAGCCTCGTCAGCGGTACGACCGCCGGCTGCCTTCTTGGAACCCGCACCCCACTGACCGTCAGCGGTCACGCCATACCAACGCTGCAACTCCCTCACCTGAGCAGTAGTCAGGCTGCCGTTGTCATAGCTGGGAGTAGAGGGCTTCTGAGAGGGAGTCTCCGTCTTGGTGTCATTCTTGGTATCGCTCTTGTTGTCAGACTTGTTATCCGTCTTCGTGTCGGTCTTGGTGTCCGTCTTGGAGGTGTCCTGCTTATTGTCAGCGGGCTTCTGCTCATCCTTCTTAGACTCGTCAACCTTGGTCTCGGTCTTCTTATCGTCGGCCTTGACCTCATCCTTGGCATCGGTCTTATCCTCGGTCTTCTGAGCATCATCGACCTTGGGCTCCTCTGCCTTTTCATCTGTCACGTTTCCGGACTGCTCGACATAAGCGGTGATATCCTCCGCCTTGACGACCACATTGCCATCCGCATCCAGCACATTGCCGTCCGCATCCAGCGTGAAGTCGGTCACTGCCTTGCCGTCCTTGTCCACCAGAACCTTTTCTCCGGTCTCAGTCGTCTGCACGTAGCATCCGATTTCCTCGCCGGTCTTGGTTTCCTCGCTGGTCTTGTTGCCACAGGCCACCAAACTCATGGTCATCACCAGAGCCAGCAGCAGGGCCATAAAATTCTTCATCTTTTTCATTGTCATAGTTCCTTTCTTCGCTATATGTCATGCCGCGTTGTCTAATGCTTCATTCAAATCAGCGAGGAAGTAGATGTCATTCTCAGCATCATAGTCGATGTGGGCAACGATTGTTCCCAGCTCCTCGCCAATAACCTTATCGCAAACCTTGATGGTCAGCGTTTCGGAACCGGAGTCGCCATCCACAAGGATGGAGTCCTGCCATGCCACACCATAGTCATATTCGTTGTAGTAGTTGGCATCCACGCCCATGGTATCTTCATACCACTGGAAAGCAGCGATGCTGTTGGTATCCATGGTAGGGAAGTCAGCCAGCTTAACAGTGGCGAGTTCCATCGGGGTGGAATACTGAGGAAACATCATGCGCTCGGCTTCGATATAGAAAACCGCACCGTTGGGGTTGGAACAGGTGGGGTTCAGGTAGACGGCGTTAGAGCCGGCATCCTTGTCGCCCATGCCCAGCGTGACCTCGTAGCCGGACTGCAGGGTACAGGTCAGCTTTACGTCGTTGCGGTACTTTCCATCACCGATATAACCCTTGGTGTCCTCCATACCATCAGGAATTGGTTCGGGGTGTTCCAACGAGTACCGCTGCTGGCCGTTGTTGATCTCAGCATCATCATGGCCGCCGCAGGCGGCCAACGTCAACAGCAGCGATACGGCCAGCAAGAACACAACGATGTGTTTTCTGTTTTTCATCTTTCTTTCGTCCTTTCCCTGTGCGCGGCATTTGCCGCGCATTATCCTTTCTATCGTTTTTATTCCGCCAAATCAATGCGCAAGTCGGGTTTGTAACCAGCATTATAGCACTTGCGCTGGCACAAATCAAATATAATCAGAAATATAGCGGTTAGAATATATCATTGAGGTGGTATAGATGAACAGCTACGGATACGACAACGCCCTGCGGAAGCGGCTGGCCCAACTCCGAGTTCAAAAAGGGGTGTCGGCGCGTGAAATGAGCCTCGCTCTCGGACAGAACACCGGCTACATCAGCAACATCGAAAGCGGGAAGACGCTGCCCTCCATGACTGGTTTTTTCTATATCTGCGAATATCTCGACATCTCCCCCTGTGATTTCTTCGACTTCGACACGCAGGCACCGAAAGAGGCCTCCGAAATGATGTCCCGCCTGAAACGCCTGAACGCCGTGCAGCTCAACCATGTGGCGGCTATCGTAGAAGACATACTGGAGTAATACAGCAGATCGCGGCATCGCCGCGATCTGCTGCTCTGCTTTCACGAAAAGAACAGCGTGTCGGAGGGTTCTTCCAGCTCGACAACACTCAGGTCGATAAAGTCATCCAGTGATGGTGCAGACCGCCGCAGGTAATCGTGACCGCCGTCCACAGCGCAGGTGCCGCACGAGCAGGTCTTGAAGTCGTGAGGGGAAACGGACTCAATGACCTCCCCGCATTTCCTGCATTTGATAGCGTTTCTGATAATCATATATTTCTCCTGTAAAAGTGTGCAATCATTGCACACTTTTCCCTTCGCGCCTTACGCGCCTCACGCGCTCTGCTGGACGACAATACCCTCTTCATCCCAAGTTGCCAAACGGAAATTATAGGGGCGTCCGTCAGGCGCGGCGAGACCGTTCAGGATGTCCCGCAGCTCCCGCACCTCCGCAGGGTGGCTCTTGGCAATCAGCACCGCCTCATCCACGGGCTTGTTGTCCAACGCGCAACCGTCTACGTACATACGGAGCTGGTAGAGGTCGAGGGCCTTCGTCCTGCCGGACTTTGCCTCGTAGATGGTAACACCGTTGACAAAGCCCACGAACAGGTCCACCTTGGCCTTCAGTCCGATTTTCTGGAATACCGGCTCCTCGCGGCTCACCCGCAGGGCGTTGGGGTCGCTCTCCCGCTTGGCGGTCAGCTCGCGGATGTACCGCGCTTCAAGGGTGTCCACGTCCTTGGCCGGGGCAGGTACATAGGAGGCAATCCAACTCAACAGATTCTTCAGGCGCGGGTCGGCCTCACAGAAGGACGTCTTGGTGTTCTTCGTGGCAGGCAGCGCGGCGGGATTGTCTGTAATCATGTCTACCTGCACCAAGAAACGGTTCTGACTGGGGTGTACTGCTTCACCCCAAACCCTATCGAAAAGGCCGTGTTCGATGGCGCGACCGTTGATACGCAATTCCACGCCGCTGGAGCTCATGTTGCATTTATAGTAAACGGCATTGGCCTTGGTGGGCAGGATGTTACCGTACTTGCAGCGGATGGTCAGCGGGCCGCCGCCGAGGTCGCAGGGAACATCGCCGTAATCCGTCACCGTACCGTCCTCCCACGCCGGCAGCAGCGGCGTCAGAACATGGTGCTTCTCCACGCCGTCGCTGATCTCCACCACCTCCATGGTGATGCCGGTGTCTGCCAGCACGCCGGCGTAGACGTACCGCAGCTCCTCAATAACATACCGTACGAGGCTGTGGAAGTCGGAGGATGCGGCCTTTCGGTCGGGCTTGACCGTGCGGAACTTCACCATGGGGCAGCGGACGGAGATGGCCGTTCCGGTCCGGTGAGGCAGCCCGCCCGTACCTGAGTAAAAGCGAACCTTCATGGGCTTGTCGTTCTCGGAGGTTCCCATAGAGTAGGGCGCCGTGACCTCCCGGTAGCGGTTCTTCTGCGCGTCCTTCTTCGTGCGGGTACGGATGACCCACTCCTGCGTTGGGCCGCTGTCGCAGGAGGCCAGAGCGTGCTTCAGGCCAAAGCCGTGCTCATTCAGCGGGGTCTGCACTCCATCCCGACAAGCGATGGTCAGGGCACTGTTCAGGTCGGAGATGCCCGTGCCGCCGTCTACCACACCGATTCTCACAGCGTCACCCAAATTCTCAAACGACAGCACCACCGTCATGGATAGGTCTGGGTCGCTGCAGTTGGCGCGGAGGTTGGAAATGGCATCGTCCGCCAGCTCACAAATGACCTGTCCCATACTGTTGAAATTGTCGCCGATGCCTGCAAACAGGCCGTAGCCGGTGGGGTTATTCTGGATGATTGCCTCCCCGATAGGAGTCTTCTTTCCGTTGTTCATAGTTCTAAGTCCTTTCGTATTTTTTCAGGTAGGTGGCGCTGCTCTCACAGCTCACGGATGTCGTCCAGCATCCCATCGTACTTCTCCTCCAGCGCGGCTGCGATGATTCGCAGCAGGGCCTGCTGGCGGATAACTTCCTTGCAGAACGCCGTTGCCAGCGCGTCCGGCGACATATGCAGGTCAATGCACATGTGAAGGAGTTCTTTCCATTCGTAGTCGGTTACATCAATCGTTACCTTGTACTTGTCGTCCTCGTACATCTCGCGTGCTCCTTTCGTCGTATTCAAAACAAAACACCGTGCAGGATAATCCCTACACGGTGCGTCGAAAAACGACAAGGAGACGGAGCATCCGTCCGCAGGGAAGGCTTGCAAATCCCTTGAAAATAGGATATACTACTCCCTGCGGTGCGGATTTTTTCCGTTGTGTAGGTGGTCACTTCACCTGCTCAGGTCAAGGGGAGTTGGCGCTTCCCTTGACTGCCGCTGTTTTATTTTGTATACTTATTATAGCATATTGGGTACAATATTCAATAGGTAAAACAAACAAATATTGGGTACATTATATGTGCAGTTTGTATATTGCACCCAGTATAGCTTTTCGATTAGAATAATATGGAACTGATATAGTTTAAGGAGAGCGTTTATGGCCGTTTCAAAGGCACAGCAACGTGCTGTCAACAAGTACGTTAAGAACAACTATGACGAAATTAAAGTCCGTATGCCCAAGGGCAAAAAGGAGGTCATTCAGGCTCACGCGGCCCAGCAGGGTGAATCCGTAAACGCCTACATCAACCGGGCCATCGACAAGGCTATGAGTGAAGATGACTCCTCTACCTGAGCAGACAAGGCAGGTGATCTGCGCCATCGGCGCAGATCACCTGCTTCTTTAAGAGCCTCTTTCCTGCAGCGCCTTACGCATGGTATAATAACGGTACAGGAGGTGGCGATGCGGATGAAGACAACAATAACCTTTGAATTGGAAAGTGGCATCAGGGAACAACTGGCGGCCATCTGCGACCGATATAATCTGTCGCTTGAAGAGGCATTTACTCTTTTTGCGGAAGCTGTCGTCCAAGCGGGAAGATTTCCATACGACACGGAAGTGCCTAACGCGGTGACTCAGGCAGCGATGGCTGCCGCCGAGAAGGGCGAGGACCTGTCCGGCTCGTTTGACTCCGTACCTGAACTGATGGCCGCCTTGGGCTATATACGGGGTGATTCGAAGCGCCACACGCTCGAAGAACTGGACAATGAAGAAGATGACGCTGAGATGGACCGCCGTATTTCGTCCGTGGCCTTTGAAGCCTACCAGCGTGCCAAGATGAGGGACATCCCCGTGGCACGCTACGACGCAGAGAGGAAGGCTGCCTATTTGCTATATCCCGATGGACACAGGGAGTATGTTGACGACAATAAATAAGTGCAGCTTTGGGAAACAAGCCGGTGATCTGCGCGACTGCGCGGATCACCGGCTTGTGCTTTTGCAGAGGGCTCTCATAAAAAGCAACTGCTACAGTTCCCTCTCTGCAGCTATCCACTAATGTCGGTTTTTGTGCAACTACAAGTAAAACTCGCTCATGAAATGTGATGGTGCTCGAAAAACTCGCTCATTTTTGTGATTTCGATTGATTTCGAGATTTGCACCCGCCATAACAGGGGGCCATGTAACGATGCCCATGTCTTTCTTTGTCAGAACGGCAAGGCGGCTCTCATAAAAAACATCTGCGGCGGAGTCCTCCCCGCCGCAGTTATAGCTATTATATTCCCTTTGCTGCATATCTGCCGCCGCCTCGCGCTTACGTATGCTGTGCAGCCGATTGCCCTTGCAATAGTCGCAAGTACCATGGTTGCGGCAATTAAAGCACACCGCCTTCGCGCCGTGGTACGGCCTGCGGTGTTCCTGCCCGGACGCAATGGCTTTTTCCAAACCCATGCAATTCACGCTCCCTTCAATCGTCTCAGAGAATGACTTTTGTAGACATATTATAGCACATTCAAAAAATGAAGGTCGTGAATTTTTTGTGACCAGCATGGTACTTCAGGCGTGGAACGCTTTGCGCTGGTCTCGGCACTGCCGTCAGAGCAACGGTGGCGCGGTTCTGCGTGAAGCTCGTGCGGATGGAAGCCCCTCCCGTGCCTGAGCCCTATGCATCTATGAGTGTGGAGGA